>OMKS01000393.1_pt1 | contig 40900 bp, 39 predicted proteins | sample 1674721 | NCBI WGS metagenome assembly OMKS01 (sample SAMN06264996, study PRJEB25208) | sediment metagenome | isolation source: hot spring sediment | place: USA: California | collected 2014-09-02 | reverse complement strand
ATATTTGAAGGCCGGTTACCGGTTTACTGACAACTCAAACCCGGACCGTTTACACAAAATGCTTTACATGCCCGCTCATCCCGGAACCGTTTTGGTTTCTTGAAGCTGGCGACGCTGCCGACATGAACCCTTCCCGAGCCGTTATTTTCCCCAAATAAATTAATCCAGGCGATAATTTCATTATCCTGTTCCGGTTCATTTGATATCGACATGGCCTCGAGTCTGAGGTCGCAGTGGTCACTTTCGACGAGATCCTCGGCTATGCCGTGCGCATTCCAGCTGTGGAGCTGAGGTGACGAACAATGCCACCTCGTTTTCTCGGGTCATTCTCGACCTACTTGCCGCTTTAATGACCTCCAGGTGGTGGCGGGTTGCCGTTTTACAACTTCCGGTCATAGTTTTGAGCGCCGTGTCTGTCGAGGAGTTCGTTCAGGTTGACAAAGATCTGCCGGATGGTTTTGGTTGTGTTCTTGTCGTTGCACCTGCGCCAGACGTCGCCGTTGCGAAAGGCTCTTACCACCGCGTCGATTTCTTCGATGGGGGCGGAGAGATTTTTTCTTAAACTCCGCATGAAAATCATACCGCTGAGAAAGATGATGGTCGCCATGAAGACGATGGCCCAGGCCCCGGCGTAGCCCAGTTGCCGGGCTTTGCGATCCGCCTTGATCATCGCCAGGCGGTTGATTTCACCCAGGCGCAGAATCGCCTTGACGGTTTCCTGCAATTCGTGATGTTGACCGAGAAAGGCCTTACTGAAGTTCCGCCTGATCAGGTCGATGGCCTGCGGCTCCTCATTTTCGGTGATATTGGCCTGCGCTCGGCGCAGTGCCCGCGCGAAAGTTTCATGCGGGGCACTATCATGTTCGTTCACTCTGTGCAGCGACAGAGCGGCGAGCATCTCCTCGCAGGCTTGCAGCGAGACCTCGTTTTGTTCGATAATTATTTCAATCGCCGGGGCCATGCGCATGAAAATTCAGATTGAGCCATAAGCCATGAAAAGATTTAAGGCGATCAGAACCCAGGCCCCAAACCTGACTGGTTGCGCCGGCTTCATACCCGCCCTCCGGTCAGTTTGGGAATCGCGGTTTCATTCGATACGATGATCAGGTTGTCATCGCTCTGCAGCGGGTCGTCGGGAGAGGGGCGCAGGATCCTGGCCGGCGCTCCTCTCCTGATCCCGACCACCATGACCCCAAAACGTTTCGGCAGGGCGAGTTCAATCAAGGTTTTGCCGATCATTGATGGCTGGACGCGAATTTCGGTGAGATGCAGATCCTCTCCCAGGTTCGTATCGACGACGATATCCCGGTAGAGCAGACGATTGGCGAAACGTCTGCCAAATTCTTGTTCCGGATCAATAACCTGATGTGCCCCGACCAGGTGTAAAATGCGCTGATGCATTTTGTCGTTGGCTCTGGCGATAACGAACGGGGCTCCCATCTGGCGCAGTAAGGCGGTGCAGATGATGGATGACTCCTTTGAATCATCACCGATGGCGCAGACTGCGGAATCTCTTTTCCGGGGTTCAAGTTTGGCCAGCTCCGTTTCATCCGTGGCGTCGATAACCACGGCTTCGGTGACAAAGTTGGAAGCTTCTTCAACCAGATTTTTTCTTTTATCGACGGCCAGGACCTCGGCTCCCTTCGCCGACAGGGTCTGAGCCAGGGACATGCCGAAATGGCCGAGTCCGATAATCAGGATTTGCTGAGACATGTTATCTGATCCTCTCAGGTGATGGAAATGTTTTCAACTGGGTACATGGCTTCGGAGGTAGTCTGTTCCTCGCTCAAGAGCATGAAGAGGGTCAGAGGCCCGATCCGGCCGACAAACATGGCGATAATGATGATGGTTTTTCCGATTTCATCCAGAAACGCGGTCGCGCCGGTGGAAAGCCCCACCGTGGCCATGGCCGAGGTCGCTTCAAAAATCAGGTTGCGGGCGGATAACGGTTGGGTTGATTCGAGCATCAAGACAATGACCAGCCAGATGACTATTCCCGAAACCGCAATCGTTATCGCGTGATAGATCGTAGCGGGGTGAAGACGCCGATTTTGGATTATAATCTGGCCGCGATTGGTGATGTTGGCCCAGAAGGTCATGGCCAGGATTCCCAGCGTCGTGGTTTTGATACCGCCGGCGGTGCCGCCGGGACTGCCCCCGATAAACATGAAAACGAGCATGATCAGAAAGGTCGGATTCGCCGGATTTCCCATCTTCACCGAATTGAATCCTGCGGTTCGCAGGGTTGCCGATTGAAACCAGGCATTCAGTAATTTTTTTCCAAAGGACATTTTGGTCAGAAAACCATTCCATTCGCAAACCATGATCAGGAAGGTTCCCGCCAGCAGCAGAATCGCGGTCGTGATCAAGGCGATGCGAGATGAAATCGGAATGGGTTTGCCGGTTAACCATTTCGGGATCATCAGGCTGGTCGCCGGCGCCAGGCCACCGGCAATAATCAGGCTCGAGATGATAAACAGGAGTAACGGATTTTCCTGATAAGCGATTAAACTGTCACTTTGCAGGGCAAAACCGGCGTTACAGAAAGCCGATACCGCAGTGAATATTCCCCGCCACAAAGCCTGAGCCGCCGAGTCTCCGGTGGAGTAAAACAGAGCCGCCAGCAGCACGGAGCCGAGGGTTTCCGCGACCAAGGTAAATTTAAGAATAATTGCCAGGGAATTAAACAGATCTTTGTGGGCGGTATCCGTCATGGTTGTCAGCAGACGTTCCTGCCGGAGGCTGAGACGGCGTCCCATGGCCTGTAAACCGACCGTGGCGATGGTCATGATTCCCAAACCGCCCAGTTGAATGAGCAGCAGAATGGAAAACTGTCCGAAAACTGTAAAGTCCCGTGGGGTGTCCAGAACGATAAGGCCGGTTACGCAAACCGCGCTTACCGAGGTGAAGGCGGCATCGATCAGATCGATGCCGCCTTTTTCGGTGGCGCCCGGCAGAGCTAGCAGTCCCGTGCCGCAAAGACATAACCCGGAAAAGGTGGCCAGCAGAATTCTGGCCGGATGATTGAGCAGAAAATCCCAGCGTTGTTCTTTGTGGTCGAAGACGGCGGGATTGCGCGGCAGCAGGAACAAACTGAGAAAACTGAAACCCAGAACGACGGCGGTCATGATTATCGGGGTGGAAAACCATAACGATAGAGCGATGGCGGCAAAACCTGCGAGCGGCAGCGCAAGGTGAAGCCTGGCCGGTTTGGCGAGCGCCCAGTGCAGATAGAGCACTTGAGCGATCAGTGCTGAGGTCGCAAGTCCATAAATGGTAAGGTCCGCGGCAAAGATTTCTGTGATGAGGGCAAAAAGGACTATCAGAGGTATGGTGGCGGCGGCCCACCAGGCCAGGCCCTTTGGCGGCAGCGTTCGAAATGATCGCTTCTCGGCTGGTGGCGGCTTTTTTCGCCGAAGGCCGGCAGGGTAAAGAGAATGTAAACCAAAATAACGGAAGCGGTTAAGGCGGCAAAAGGGTTGTTTGCCAGATAGGGCAGGGCGGCCGCATAGCCTCCGAGGGCCGCGCCGCCGCCCAGAATTTTCCCCGGCAGGGGCCGTCGGAACAAGGTCAGACCCGACAGCAGGCAGGCCACCGCGGCCAGGACCGCGAGGCCGGAGCGCCAGTATTCCGGGAACATGGTCGAATCTTTCTCCAGGAGGGGGAAAAACAGCGGCAAGGGCGACAGGACCATTAAGGCGCCCTCGATGCCGATTCGCGACATGTATGCCCGGCGCCGCATTATTTGTTTCCGGGCTGTCGGCTGGGGAAGTCTGATTGAAGAGGGCGCATAAGGGGCACACCTTGGATTTGTGCGGTTTTCATAGGTGTCAGAGTAAGCCGGTTGGGTTGAAAAAGTCAAGATTTTTCATGCCTTTTACCTTTTCATTGCCGGCCCTGAATCGTTTCAGTGTAACTTCCAGGTAATCCAACTTAAAAGCTGGTTGTTTTCCCATGCGTGGCCGCGATAGCGGTCTGAGACGCTGTTCAGCCCACCCGGATATTCCGGGGAAACGATCCCGATTTCTTTCGGAAACCAGGCCTTGTCCCCCGGATATTCTGATCTGCGCGGTTTTCTGTGGAAAATAAAAAATCAGCTTCGATAGACAAGGGTAGAGGTTTGCAAGCGTGGCTCCGCGACTCTTTTTATGCGGCGGCGGGCTGCTCTGGAAAGGTCGAAGGAGAGGGCGGGTTCATGTAAAAGTATGGGAGGTCCGTCATGAAGAAATTGAGAGTATTGTCGTTGTTTGCCGTCCTGCTGGTAGTGGCTCTGACCTTGGCGAGTGCCGGTCCGGTCGAGGCCGGAAGTTACTGCAACCCGAAAACAGCCCCGGCCTACAGCCGGCATCAGCTGGCCCGCCAGGTTCATGATCGGCAGACGGTCAGTTGCCGGCATCAGGATCACCGGGATGATCGGGTTTGCCGGATTCCCAGGCCTTATGTGAAAACCTGTCGACCGCCGGTCAAGGTTTCCCGACATCATGACCGTTATCTGTATCCGGTTCTGGTTGGTGCGGCGGCCGGGGCTCTGGTTTACGGTCTGACCCGCTGAACCGGGGGCTGTTTTTTCAGGGAAAGGGAAATCCTTTTGCGGAAAAGATCGACCTCCAGGACGGTTACTTCGACCAGGTCTCTGACGGCAACCACTTCGCCGGGATCACGTATAAAACGATCCGCCAGCTGACTGATGTGGATCAAACCGTCCTGATGCACCCCGACATCGACAAAGGCCCCAAAGGCGGTGACGTTGGTGATGACCCCCGGCAGCTTCAGGCCGGGGGTCAGGTCGTTGATGGTATGCACGTTTTCGGCGAAGCTGAAACTTTGCAGGGACTCTCTGGGGTCGCGTCCGGGCGTGGCCAGTTCCCGCAGGATGTCATGCAGGGTGGGCAGGCCGATCTCCTTTGAAAGATAGCGGTCAGGATTGATACGGGCGATGGCCGCCGGGTCGTGCATGAGTTGTCGCACGCCGAGACCCAGATCGGCCGCCATTTTTTCCACCACCGGGTAGGCTTCGGGATGAATGCCGCTGTTGTCCAGAGGGTTGAGCGCGCCTCTGATTCTGAGAAAGCCGGCCGCCAGTTCAAATGCCCTGGGGCCCAGTCGAGGAACCTTTTTCAGCTCCCGGCGCGAAGATAACGGGCCCTGCTGCTCGCGCCAGGCGACCAGATTCGCGGCCAGGGTCGGGTTGAGACCGGAAACCCGGGCGAGAAGTTCGGCGCTGGCCGTGTTGAGCTCGACGCCGACCTGGTTGACACAGGAAACCACCACGTCATCGAGGGCTTTTTGCAGGGCTTTTTGGTCGACATCGTGCTGATACTGGCCGACGCCGATTGATTGCGGGTCGAGTTTGACCAGTTCCGCCAGCGGATCAATCAACCGGCGGCCAATGGAAACGGCTCCGCGGACGGTCAGATCGTGGTCGGGAAATTCCCGGCGGGCGCATTCCGAGGCCGAGTAGATCGAGGCCCCGCTTTCATCTACCATGACTATGACGGGATTTTCCTCAAACTTGAGATTCCTGACAAAGGTCTCGGTTTCCCGACCGGCGGTGCCGTTGCCGATCGCCAGCGCTTCAATCTGATACTTTTTGACCAGTTTTTTCAAGGTGGCGGCGGCTTTATCCTCCTGATGCAAAAAAATCAGGTCATGTTGCAGCAGCTTGCCCTGCTCGTCCAGGCAGACGACCTTGCAGCCGCTGCGAAAACCCGGATCAAGGGCCAGCACCCGTTTCCGGCCGAGCGGAGGGCTAAGCAGGAGCAGGCGCAGATTCTTGGCGAAGATCGCGATCGCCGTGGTGTCGGCCCGTTTCTTCAGTTCCCCGGCGAACTCGTTTTCAAGTGAGCGCGAAAGCAGTCTTTTCCAGGCGTCTTTGATCGCACGCTCGATTTCTGCCGCCGCCGGTCCGCGGTTTTTAAGATAATTTTTTTCCATCAGGCGCAGAGCACTATCTTCATCGGGCAGAATTCTGACCTTGAGAACCCCTTCATCCCGACCGCGAAACATGGCCAGCAGACGGTGGGCGGCTACCCCCGCAGCGTTTTCCCGCCAACTGAAATAATCCTTGAATTTACAACCGCTTTCTTCCTTCCCGGGAATGACGTCGGCCGTGATCACGGCCTGGCGCTGAAACAGGCGGCGCAATCCGGCGCGGACCTTTTCATCCTCATTGATCTGCTCGGCGATAATGTCCCGGGCTCCGGCCAGGGCCTCTTCGACCGAACCGACGTTGCCCCGGCTTCCGCTCAGGTATTTGCGGGCTTCGTTTAGCGGGTCGGATTCTTCCCGGCGAAGCAGAAAAAGGGCCAGAGGGGCCAAGCCGTTTTCCCGGGCCGCCTGAGCCCGGGTCTTTTTTTTGGGGCGATATTTTTCATAGAGATCTTCGAGCTCGGGCTTGTCGAGGGCTTCGGTAATGCGTTTTTCCAGTTCCGGGTTGAGAAGGTCGCGCTCGCGTAAAGATTTGAGTATTCCCTGTTTTCGCTCACTGAGTTCGGTCAGGGCGGCGAGCCGGTTTCGAATCGCGGCGAGCTCGACTTCGTCAAGAGAATCCGTTATCTCTTTGCGGTAGCGGGCGATAAAGGGGATGGTGGCGCCCGCGTCCAGGAGTTGCATGGCGGCGGCGACGCGCTTTGGGGCCAGACCGGTTTCCCGGCTGATAATCATGATAGGTTCCATGCCGCTACTCTTAAACAAGCTGGTTGCAAAAGTCAAATCTTTGTCAGGGCGGCTTGCCGGTATCGGGTGAGGATTTTCCCCGCTCCATGATTTTCCTTACAGATTATTTTCTTGTTTGTTCAACAATTTTTTCAACCATAAAAACAAGAAAATGTTCTGATAAGAGTACTTGTTTGCAAGCCGTGAGGGACCATTTGGGTTGCGGGGCTTGTTCCCGCATTAGGTTTAACCTTGTAGTTTAGGGGGGGATCTTTTGCTTGCCCGGCAAGGGTTGGAGCTGTTATAGCTATAAGCTGGCGCGGGTCTCTGGTTTAACCGGCCGGCTGAATCCGGCGTATCGGCCTGATGGGGCGCGGTGCGCCGCCGGCTAATGTTGAGCGCTTGGCGCAAGCTTTAAGTGAGCTGCTGCAGTCCAGTTTTTGGGCTGAAAAAACCGGAAACTATCCAGTGGCTCGCTAAAGAAGCAAAACTGCGGCAAAGGCGAAAAGCACAGGGGAAAATTATCGGAGGATGAAGATGAAAAAAAGTAAAACAGGTATCGTGGTTGGGCTTTTGTTTTTTATGGTGATGGCTGGGCCGCTTTGGGCACTGGACATGGGCAAACTGACTTCCGCCGGGCAGAAGGGCCTGGCGGCGGCGATGCTGAGCGATGCCGAGATGGTGGCCATGGCGGCGCAGGGCATTGCCGAGATGGATGCCCAAAACCAAATCGCGGCGGCGGACAGTCCTCACACCAGACGGCTTGCCGCATTGACCTCGGTTTTTAAAGAGGTCAATGGTCGGCCTTTGCATTTTAAGGTCTATGAAAAGGAAGAAATCAACGCCTTCGCGATGCCGGACGGCAGTATCCGCATCTATAGCGGTTTGATGGAGATGATGAACGATGGTGAATTGCTGTTCATTGTTGGGCACGAAATCGGTCATGTGGCGCGAGGGCATGCAAAAAAACGTTTTCAGGTTGTCTACGGGACCTCATCCCTGCGCGACGTGGTCGGCGGAGTCGGCGGCCGGATAGGTTCGCTGGCCGGTGGGGTGGCGGCTGATTTTCTTGAAAAGGTTGTCAACGCCCAGTTCTCGCAGGCCAACGAAAGGGAAGCTGACGATTTTGGTTTTCAGGTTCTCAGGGAGCAGGGCATGAGCGGCGCCGAGGCGGTTTCCGCTCTGGAAAAGCTGGATTCTCCGGGGGATAAAGCCGGATTTCTGGAAAACATGCTGGCTACCCATCCCGAACCCGGGGCCCGGGCTCTGCGGCTGCGGGAGAAGCTCGGATTTATTCCAGCTGCAGGCAACTGATGCCCCGGCCTTTATAAGCCGGGATAAAACAGCGGTTACAGGAACAGCAGGCGGCCGCCGTGTCGCGTCCGGCCTGCCACTGGCGAATCAGGTCGGGTTCACGGATCAGGGGGCGGCAAAGAGAGATCAGGGTCGCGCCCTGGTCGCGCACCCGAGCCGCTCCCTCCAGAGAGCGAATGCCGCCGACGGCAATTACCGGAAGGCTTAGGTTCTCAGCAAAAGCTCGACATTCCGTAAGAAACGGGGCTTCATTTTCACCGGCTTTGATGCCGCATGGGACCGGGGTCCAGGGGGAGGAAACCTGAGTGCCTCCGCTGACTTCCACAGCGTCCAGTCCGATTTGCGCCAGATGTTGGGTGAGCTTCAGGCTCTCTTTCAGCTCCAGTCCGTTTTCAAGATAGTCGGAGCCGTTGATTTTCATGGTTACCGCAAAGTCAGAGCCGACATACTCCCTGATTTTCAAATAACATTCTTCCAGAAAACGGCCGCGATTTTCCAGGTCGCCCCCATAGTCATCCCTTCGTTGATTGCTGAAAGGGGAAAGGAACTGGCTGATCAGGTAGCCGTGCGCGGCATGAATCTGGACGCCGTCGCAGCCGGCTTCCCGGGCCCGACCGGCGGCTTCGCCGAAATTAGTCGCCAGTTGTTTGATTTCCTTGATTTCTATTTCCTGAGGCATTTCCTTGAAAAGCGGATGTTTAAGGGCGCTCGGCGCGACGCGTTTCAGGCCGCTGACGCTGGAGCGGGCCAGTCCACCGCAATGAACCAGTTGAGCCATGAAAGCGGTATCATGGGCCCGGCCGGCCTGAACGACCTTTTTCAGGGACTGCTGGTGGTGGGGCCGGCAGAGCAGATTCTGCTCCGGGTTGCGCCGGCCGGCGGGGTCGACGGCGATATAGCCACTGGTCAGAAGGCCGGCTCCACCGGCGCTGAGGTTTTTGTAAAGCTCGACCTGGGCCCGGCTGAAAGAACCGTCGGTTTCTCCCTTGCCGTCCCAGGTGGCGGAGCGGACAAAACGGTTTTTCAGAACAAGTCGGCCTAGGTTGACCGGAGTGAAAAGTTTCTGGGGCATTTTTTTCCCTGTTTGCTTGGTCGGTGGAGGTGAAAGCGCGTCTGGATTTCAGAAAACCAGGCGTCGATCCAATGAACGAAACTGAATGGCCTCGGCGATATCGAAACTGTTGATCTCCGGGCTCCCCTTAAGATCGGCGATCGTGCGGGCGACTTTCAGAATCCGGCTGTAGGCTCTGGCGCTGAGGCCAAGCCGGTCCATGGTTTTTTCCAACAGCTCGCGGCAGGCGGAGTCAAGTCGGCAGAATTTTTTCAAATCCCGATCATTCAGGGCGGCGTTACTGGGACGGGGCAGATGATTCAGCCTTTTTTGTTGCAGCGCCCGCGCGCGGGTGACACGCAGGCGAATCGTCGCCGAAGGTTCACCGCCGTTTCCCTGGTTTTCATGAACCAGTTCCCGGGTGGTGACCGCCGGCACCTCAATGTGAAGATCGATCCGGTCGAGCAGAGGACCGGAAATTTTATGGCGATAGCGCTGAATTTGGGCGGCGCTGCAAATACATGGCTGCAGGGTGTCGCCGTAATGGCCGCAGGGACAGGGATTCATGGCCGTGATCAGGATGAAGTCGGCTGGGAACAGGGCTTGGGACTGAGCCCGGCTGATCGTGATCTCGCGGTTTTCCAGAGGTTGGCGCAGAACCTCGAGGGCGGAGCGGCGAAATTCAGGAAACTCATCCAGGAAAAGGACCCCGTTATGGGCCAGAGTGACTTCTCCGGGGCGGGGTTGGGCCCCGCCGCCGATCAGGGCAACATCTGAGATCGTATGGTGCGGGGCCCGAAAGGGGCGTTGTCGTAACAGTCCCTGACCGTTGTGAATGAGTCCGGCGACGCTGTGAATGATCGTGCTTTCCAGGGCCTCGCTAAAGCTCAGTGGCGGCAGAATTGAAGGCAGGCGTTGAGCCAGCATGGTTTTGCCGCTGCCCGGAGGACCGACAAAAAGAAGATTGTGGCCGCCGGCGGCGGCGATTTCCAGAGCTCTTTTAGCTTGCTGCTGCCCCCGTACATCGGCGAAGTCGAGGTTTTTATCGAGATCCCGGTCAATCCTTTCGCATGTTGTGGGGAGCTGAGGTCGGGGGATTTTCCCGTTGATGATGTCCAGGGTTTCCTGCAGATGTTCGACCGCGATAATCTCAATCCCGCTGACCGCCGCCGCTTCCATGGCGTTGGCGCGGGGCAGGAACAGACCCCGGCAGCCGCATTCCCGGGCGGCCATGGCACTCGGCAGGGCACCGCGGATTTCTTTGATACGGCCGTCAAGGGAGAGCTCGCCGCAGAAAAGATAATCTTTCAGGGCAGCGTTGTTTGCAAGTCCGGATTCTTCGCCGGCGATGATGCCGAGCGCGGCCGGCAGATCCAGGGCCGTGCCTTCCTTGCGCAGGTCGGCCGGAGCCAGATTGATGGTAATGCGGCGGGCCGGGAACTTGAAACCGCAATTTTTGATGGCTGAGCGGATTCTTTCCTTACTCTCCTTGATCGCGTTATCGGCAAGGCCGACGACAATGAAATTGGGCAGGCCGCGGGAGACGTCTACTTCAACTTCGACCGGCAGGGCGCGAATGCCGACCAGAGAGGCGCTGAGAATGGTTGTAAACATCAGTCGGTTTGTCAGCAGGGAGAAGATTAACCAGCTTGGCTTTCTTGTAGTCAAAATCCATCATCTCCTGATTGGCGTTCCAATGTCAAGATTAAAAAAGGTGATTGACTTGTCGCGGTAAACTTATTAGGGTTTTTGCTTGTTCCGGTGCGAATCGGTGTTGACGGTGAATGGTTGCGTTGAAAACCTGTTTGCCGCGAATCTTCGCCGGTTAAGCTTTCGGACGATTTTTCCACCCCCTGTGACCTTTTCAGTTCCTTGTCGGCCGCTTCCAGGTTACAGGAGATGCGGCGGGCGTTTTGAAAAACGGTAAATTTGATGAAAAAGACAGGTTGTATGATTGATCTGCAGGAGCGTGATCGCCGCTCGCTCTGGCATCCCTACGCGGCGGCCCCGGCGGCCATTGCTCCCTATATCGTTAAAAGCGCTGCCGGCACCCGTCTGACCCTGGCGGACGGGCGGCGGCTGATTGACGGCATGTCATCGTGGTGGGCCGCCATTCACGGTTATAATCACCCTCGGCTCAACGCCGCCTTGACCAGGCAGCTGGAAAGCATGGCCCATGTTATGTTCGGCGGTCTGACTCATGAACCGGCGATTTTACTGGCGGAAAAATTGCTGGCCCTGGCCCCTCCGGGACTGGGCCGGGTATTTTTTGTCGATTCGGGATCGGTGGCGGTTGAGGTGGCGCTTAAAATGGCGCTGCAATACTGGATTGCCGTCGGAAAGCCCGCCAAAAAACGTTTTCTGGTCCCGCGCGGCGGTTATCATGGCGATACTTTCGGGGCCATGTCGGTTTGCGATCCGGTCAACGGCATGCATCATCTTTTTGCCGATCTGGTGATGCCTCAGCTTTTTGCCCCGGCGCCCAAAATTCCCTTCTCCGGAGACTGGGACGAGCAGGAGATGGTCGCTATTGAAGAACTGATCCGGCGGCATCAGCGGGAACTGGCGGCGGTAATTGTTGAACCTGTGGTGCAGGGCGCCGGCGGCATGCGCTTTTACCATCCCCGCTATCTGCGGGCTCTGCGTAAACTCTGCGATGAGTACGATTTACTCCTGATCGCCGATGAAATCGCCACCGGTTTCGGTCGCACCGGGGAACTCTTTGCTTGCGACCATGCCGGGATCACGCCCGATATCCTTTGTCTGGGCAAGGCCCTTACGGGTGGTTATCTGAGTTTTGCCGCGACCTTGACCCGGGAATTTATCAGTCAGAAAATCAGCTCCGGAAATCCGGGGCTGCTGCTGCATGGACCGACCTTTATGGCCAATCCCCTGGCCTGCGCCGTGGCCCTGGCCAGTATAGAACTGCTGGAAGAATCGCCCTGGCGGACGCAGGTGGCCGGTATCGAGCAGAGGCTGCGCGAGGGACTTGCTCCATGCCGCAACCTGCCCGGGGTGAGTGAGGTTCGGGTTCTTGGCGCGATCGGGGTGGTGGAAACCACGGCTCCGGTCGATGTCGCAAAAATTCAGGCGAGGGTGGTGTCGCGTGGTGTCTGGCTGCGTCCTTTCGCACATCTCTGTTATACAATGCCACCTTTTCTGATTTCGGAGAATGACCTTGATGAAATTACCGCGGCGATGGTTTACGCCTTTTCCTGAATCTCCTGTCGGAATTTGTGCGCTTGATGCCGACAGTGATGCAGGTCAGGGTTTTGCGGTCAAGGTCCGGGGAGGCGTAAAAGACTTTTGGTTGCTTTGTGCCGCACCTTATAGTATAAACGGCGCCGATTTTTGTTTTTTTGGGCGGGCTTTTCTCTTAAAGCTGAATCTTGAAACCGGTTCATCCTGAGAGCACGTTCTCGCAGATTGCGGGAGGAGGCGTGAAAGTTTTGGAGATTTACTATGGATGCTGAACAGCTTGAATATTTTCGCCGGATTCTGTTGGAAAAAAAACAAGAGGTGGAAGAACGGGTGGAGCAGCTCAAAAAGGGCGATATCCATACCAATAAAGATGATTTGTATGATGATATCGATGCCGCCAGTGTCGATGCCGACCACAGCCTGCTGTTTCGCATCCGCGGCCGGGAAGCGCACCTGATCAAGAAAATCAATGAGGCCCTTGAGCAGATCGATGCCGGTACTTATGGTATTTGCGCTGAGTGCGGAGAAGACATCAACATCGAGCGTCTCAAGGCCCGCCCGGTAGCCCCCCTGTGTATCGCCTGTAAGGAAGAACAGGAGAAGATCGAGAAACGCAAAGGTCGTTAGTGCTCTTGCTGAATCTTTGAGAAAGAAAAAGTAATGGAAGCGGAATATAATCCTCGAGTATTGGAAAAAAAATGGCAGGATCGTTGGCGGGCGGATAGAATCTTTGCCGCCGGTCGTCAGGAAGGCGAGAAATATTACTTGCTTGAAATGTTTCCCTATCCTTCCGGCAAGATCCATATGGGACATGTGCGTAATTATTCGATCGGGGATGTGATGGCCCGTTTTCAGCGGATGCGGGGACGCGATGTCCTGCATCCCATGGGTTGGGATGCCTTCGGCATGCCGGCTGAAAATGCCGCGATCGCCCACAAGGTTCATCCCGTCGCCTGGACGCGGCGCAATATTGAAGAAATGCGGGCCCAGTTGCAACGCCTGGGCTTTAGTTATGACTGGGAGCGGGAGCTGGCGACCTGCGATCCTTCCTATTATCGCTGGGAACAGCTTTTCTTTCTCCAGATGCTGGAAAGAGATCTGGTTTATAAAAAAGAAGCCAAGGTGAATTGGTGTGCCGAGTGTCAGACCGTTCTGGCCAATGAGCAGGTTGAAAACGGTTGCTGCTGGCGTTGTGGTCGAGAGACCGAGACCAAGGATTTAAGCCAGTGGTTTTTTCGGATTACCGCTTACGCCGAAGAGCTGCTGGCCGGTTGTGATGAACTGCAGGGGGGCTGGCCGGAACGGGTCATCACCATGCAGAAGAACTGGATCGGCAAAAGTGTCGGAGCGGAGATCGACTTCGCGGTGGAGGGACGCGCGGATTGTCGCATCAAGGTTTTTACCACCAGACAGGACACTCTGTTTGGTGCGACCTTCATGAGTCTGGCCCCTGATCATCCGTTGGCGATTGAACTTGCCGCAGGTACCGGCCAGGAAGCGGCGGTGGCCGCTTTTATCGAAAAAATGCGCTGTCTTGAGCAGAATGAACGCGACCCCGGCGCGCTGGAGAAAGAAGGGGTTTTTACCGGCAGTTACTGTCTTAATCCGCTGACCGGGCGGCGCATGCCGATCTATCTGGCTAACTTTGTACTCTCCGGTTACGGTACCGGCGCGGTGATGGCGGTGCCGGCTCATGATCAGCGCGATTTTGAGTTTGCCAGAATGTATGATCTGCCAATTATGGTCGTGATTCAACCTGACGGTCCGCCCCTGGTGCCCGAAGAAATGACCGAGGCCTATACCGGGGAAGGACGGCTGGTTAATTCGGGGTCTTTTGACGGTTGTGAAAATCTTCAGGCCCTTGATCTGATCGCCGTCTATCTGGCGGAGCAGGGCATCGGCAAAAAAGCTGTGACTTATCGTTTGCGGGACTGGGGGGTTTCACGGCAGCGTTACTGGGGAGCACCGATTCCGGTTATTTACTGTGAAAAATGCGGAATTGTTCCGGTGCCCATAGCCGATCTGCCCGTGACCCTACCCGAGAATGTCGATCTCTGTGGCAGCGGGGGTTCCCCGCTGGGCCGGGTGGATAGCTTTGTCAATACTACTTGTCCTCGTTGCGGGGGTCCGGCTCGTCGTGAGACTGACACGATGGATACCTTTGTTGAGTCTTCCTGGTATTATATGCGCTATGCCTGCGCTACTTATGATGATGCGCCACTGCAGCGGGAGGCCGTCAAAAAATGGCTGCCGGTCGATCATTATGTCGGCGGCATCGAGCACGCGATTCTGCATTTACTGTATTCACGTTTCTTTACCCGGGTCCTGCGGGATTTGGGATATATCGATTTCTCGGAACCCTTTACCCGGCTTCTGACCCAGGGCATGGTCATAAAAGATGGAGCCAAGATGTCGAAATCAAAAGGTAATGTGGTTGATCCCAATGCCTTGATTGCAAAGTATGGAGCGGATACGGCCCGAATGTTCAGTCTGTTCGCATCACCTCCCGAGCTGGATCTGGAATGGAATGATCAGGGCGTTGAAGGTGCCTATCGTTTTCTGAGCCGACTCTGGCGCTTGGTTTATACCCTGCTTCCGGCATTAGGCGGGGTGGCCGCCTTTGCCGGGGAGATGGTAGATGTGCCGCAGGATTATGTTGCCCTGCGGCGCAAGACGCATCAGACGATTGCCCGGGTGCGCTCCGATATCGAGGAGCGACTGCATTTTAACACGGCGATCAGCGCGATCATGGAATTGGTCAACGAATTGAAAGGTTATACGCCCGAGGCGGCGCAAAACGACCGGGTGCTGGCGGCTTTGTTGCGGGAGGCGCTGGAAACCGTGGTTCTGCTGCTTTCACCCATTGTTCCACATATCTGTGAGGAACTTTGGCTGGAGCTCGGCCATCAGGGTGGTTTGAGCTATGTCCCGGTGCCGCAGGTCGATGCGGCGGCGCTGCTGGAGGACCGTGTTCTGGTGGTTGTTCAGATCAACGGCAAGGTCAGGGAGCGGTTGATGGTGGCTCGGGATCTGGCGGAGGATGAGGTAAGCAACCTGGCCTTGGCCAGCGAACGGGTGCGGAAGTATGTCGACGGCAAACCTCCGCGCAAGGTGGTCGTGGTTCCCAATAAGCTGGTTAATATTGTTGTTTGATTTTACGCTGGAGATCCTGGTGACGGCTCGAAGAAGTTTAGTCCTTGGTGTACTGCTGGTGATGCTGCTGGGCTGCGGCTGCGGTTATCGTTTGCGCGGCAGCGGCAGTTTGGGGGCAGGGCTGACGACGATTGCAATAGTCCCCTTTGCCAATGAAACCTACGAGAACCACCTGGAAAGCTATCTGTATGATGCCTTGGTTGACGAGTTTTCCCGCAGCCGAAATCTGCAACTGGTTTCGGTCAAAAACGCCGATGTTCTGGTCAAGGGCTGTATCAAGGCGGTTGAAAACTATGCCATTTCTTATTCGCCAGATGACAAAACCTATGAATACCGGGTCCTGCTGAGACTTGATGCCGAGGTCGCTGAGACTCGTGGTGGCGAAATTCTCTGGCGCCGGACGGGAATGCATGAGGTTGAGGAATATAAGACCAGTAACGAGCCGTTGACGGTTGATCGGCGAAAACAGGCGGCTTTGCAGCAGCTTTGCCGGATTCTGGCGGAGAATATTCACGATGGACTGTTTACCGATTTCTGATGACGCCAAGATGTTTGTGTGTTTATGTTGAAGACCCTGGATGAGGCTTTTTCCCGGGCGCTTACCGATACTTCTTTTTGGGGTTGCCTTCTTTATGGCAGCGAAAATTATCCCCACGCCTATCTCAGTCATGGCCTGAAAACCCTGGCCGACCGCGGACAGGTATTGGAAATCTTCGATTGTTCCCAGCTTTCTCTGCCGGATTTTCGCTTGACTTGCGCGACCCCTTCCTTTTTTGCCGCCAGTAAAATCGTTCACCTTTACAATCTCGATCAATTCGCGAAAAATGATTTAGAAAAACTGCTTGAGTGGATAGAGCGTGAAGCTCCAAGAAGCCCGGTGCGGGCTCTTTTCCTGAGCAGTTTTAAGCTCGATGGACGATCTTTTTTGGTCTCACGACTGAAGAAGAAAGATTTTTTCATTGTCAAAAGTGATAAAATGAAGCCGGCTGAAGTACGCCAGCGCTTGCTGCAGAGGTTGCAGGAACATGAAATTGCGATTGACGGCAAGGTTCTGGATGAGCTGGTGCTGTTGCATGATGCGAATCTGCCGATGCTTGAATCAGAGCTTGAAAAAATGGAGCTTTATGTCGGCCCCGGCGGCCGGATTGATCGGCGTACTGCCGACCTGCTTGGAGTAGACAGTGGGGGAGGCAATATTTTTGCCTTTTGTGATGCTGTCTGTGAAGGACAACTGCCCCGGTCCCTGGAAATTCTTGAAGCCCTGCTTCGCGCCCGGACAGAGCCTTTGCTGATATTGGCGATGCTGGCTCGCCAATATCGCCTTCTGGGGCGCGCTGCGTCTCCGGAACTGCAGCGCCTGACTTCGTCCAAGCTGGCTGAAGCCTTGAAAATTCATCCTTATGTGGCGGGTAAGCTGTTGACGCAGGTGAAAAGAATGAAACCGATGGTCTACGCTCCAGCCTTTAAAATTATGCTAGAGGTTGATCGGGCTTTAAAAAGATCTCTGCTTCCTTCCAGGCTTATCCTCGAGGATATGGTTTTGCAACTGGTACGGGTTGCGACGGCAAAATGAAAATTCCTGATTACGAAACCTGTTGCTGTTTGCTGCGGCGTTATGCTGTCCCAGAGCATATCATTGCGCACAGTCGGCAGGTTGCGCTAGTCAGCCTCTGTCTGGAAGAAGGGCTGGCACTCAGAGGGGTCAGGTTTGCGCCAAATCTGCTCATGAGCGCGGCCCTGTTGCATGATATTGCCAAGATGGAGTCAATTGAAATGGGGCGGGATCATGCCTGCCTTGGAGCTGAGTGGCTGAAGGCGGAAGCTTGTCCTGAAATAGCTGAAATTATAATTAATCACGTCTATCTGAAAACAGATTTGGCCGGGCCGATTGTGGCCCGGGAGATAATTTACTATGCCGATAAACGGGTGCGGCATGTCGAGATTGTCTCGGTTGCCGAAAGGTTGGCGGACTTGCGCGAGCGTTATGGTTGCGATTCCTCTGCAATGGGAAGATTGGACGAACTTGAGGCCCTGACCCTGGCGGTCGAAAAAAAAATTTTTCAAAGACTGGATTTCACTCCCGGTGAAGTCGGATTTCTTTGTCGGGAGAAAAAAATATTGACATAAACAGCCGAAGGCAATATACAGGTCGTTCAGCCCCCGCGACCCAGGCTTGAATGTGGCGTGCTAGTTGCGTCAATTTGTGAACCAACCCCGCATGGGATATAAGTATATAATATTACAGAGGAAGAAGGGATTTAGATGGAAATCAAGGTGATCGACAATGATGTCGAAAAGGCAATTAAAATCCTCAAAAACAAACTTAATAAGTCAGGTTTGTTCCGGGAGCTGAAAAAGAGACGGCATTATGAAAAGCCGAGCGTCAAGAAGAAAAAGAAACATGCCGAGGCCCTGAAGCGACAGGCCAAGAAAAGACGTTTCGGAATGCGCTGATAAATTTAAGCTTGCTCTGATCTTAAAGCCCCGGGTTGTCGTCGAAGACAGTCCGGGGCTTTTTTACTTTTTCAGTTTATTATTTGACCGTTTGATTGACGATCCGGTTGTTTTCATCAACCAAGATATTGCGTGGCTTGAAAGTCGCAGCTTCTTTGGCGTCAAGAAGTGCATAGGCGGCGATGATTAGCATATCACCTTTGCGGGCCAGCCGGGCTGCGGCGCCGTTTATGCATATCTCCCCGGAGTCGTAATCACCCTCGATGACATAAGTCGTAAAACGGGCCCCGTTGGTCAAATTGTAAATCTGAACCTGTTCATAAGGGAGAATGCCGGAGGTCTCAAGCAGGGTTCTGTCAATGGTAATACTGCCTTCGTAGGCGAGATTGGCATCGGTGACCGTGGCCCGATGCAGTTTTCCTTTAAACATGTTAAGTAGCATGGCGTTCATCCTTGGATTTGGGTCAGTTATTCAGTTGCAGGTTGTCAATCAAGCGGGTTTCGCCGAGACGGATTGCGATCAGTAGGACGGAGGGCCCGGTGATCTGGCCGTTGATTTCGTTTAAATTGTCGACGCGGCAGAGCTTTATGTATTCGATTGCAAAGGTGACGCTAAGGTTCTTCTCAAGTTTCCGGCGAACGGCGGAAAGGAGTTCGTCGCTGTAACGCCGACCCTGTTCGTATAGTTGACGGGCATGAGTCAGAGCCTGGTAGATCAAGGGAGCCTCCCGGCGCAGCTCCGGAGCCAGGTAGGCATTACGGGAACTCATGGCCAGACCATCCGCTTCACGGACAATCGGAACCCCGACGATGGTTACCGGAAAATTGAGGTCCATAACCATGCGCCTGATAACCACCAGTTGCTGAAAGTCTTTTTCACCGAAGAAGGCGAGGTCCGGCAAGGTCAGGTTGAAAAGTTTTGCGACGACCGTGGTTACCCCTTGAAAATGTCCCGGGCGTCCGGCTCCGCAAAGGCCCTGGCTGAGCTGGTTAACCGCGACCGAAGTCTGAAAATCCTTCGGGTAGAGTTCTGCATCGTTCGGAGTGAAAACAAAATCTACTCCAACGCTATGGCATTTTGCCAGGTCGCCGACCAGATCGCGGGGATAACGCTCAAGATCTTCATGGGGGCCAAACTGGATCGGGTTGACGAAGATTGAGACGATGACCTGGTCGGCCCTTTGGCGGGCTTTCCGCATCAGGGAAAGATGACCTTCGTGGAGATAACCCATGGTTGGTATCAGAGCTATCCGCTGTCCCGCACGGCGACCACTCAGGGCAATCCGCTGAATCTCTTGGGGATCGCTTATCTGTTGCATGGTCTTAACTGAAAGAGTGTTCAGCTTCGGGGAAGCTTCCATTTTTGACTTCCTCGCTATATTTTTGCATGGCTTTTCTGGTTTCCGTACCGAGATCGGCGTATGGTTTGACAAATGATGGGCGAAAACGGTCGAACAAGGTCAACATGTCGTGGAGAACCAGAACTTGGCCGTCACAACCAGGACCGGCTCCGATGCCGATCGTGGGAATTTCCAGGCTCCGGCTGATCTCGGTGGCGATACCTGTGGGTACGCATTCAATCACCAGAGCGAAAGCCCCGGCGGCGGCCACGGCCTGCGCGTCTTCCAGAAGTCGTTCCCTCTCCCGTTGGACTTTGAAACCTCCAAGTTGATTGACGGCCTGGGGGGTCAGACCAATGTGACCACACACCGGAACGCCTATGTCAACCAGTGACCTGATGGTTTTCTCCATGCTGACTCCGCCTTCCAGCTTAACCGCTCCGGCACCGGTCTCCTTCATGATTCTGCCGGCCTGCAGGCGGGCATCCGCACGACTTACTTGATAACTCATGAAGGGAAGGTCAATGATGACCAGTGCCCGTTCCGTGCCGCGCACCACGGCTTTGCCATGGTAAATCATGTCCTCGACGGTTACCGGGAGGGTGTTTTTGTGCCCGGCCACCACGACTCCCAGAGAGTCTCCCACCAAGATGCAGTCGATGCCGCTTTGGTCAAGCAGTCGGGCAAAAGGATAGTCGTAGCCGGTGACCATGGTGATTTTTTCACCCTGTTTTTTCATCTCGGCTAAAATGGTAGTGGTTACAGGTTTTGTCATTGAGTCGTTTCCCCTGATAGAAAGTAAAAATAAAAACCCGGCTCTAAGCGAATAGAGACGGGCCTAGATCGCATTGCCTGCATCTGTTTTGCACGCTTTTGCGATAACGTAACATGGCCAGCCGTCTCAGTCTTCTTCTCTTTGGGTGAAGATCCAAGCGGTGTCACAGGCCGACATCGGCCTGACGGGCTGAGATATCAGTAAGTTCAGTTTATTGGCAGAGGGTTCCGAGCCATTCAACTACCCGTTCGTCACTGAGACGGCTGGTGTTGATCACAACATCGTAAAGTTTTGGGTCTTTCCAGTCTTCATTGAAATAGAATTTGATGTATTCGCGACTTTTCTTGTCCATTGCCTCAATTTGTTTTTGGGCTTGACTGTTACTGAGGTCCGGATTTTCAACCTGAAGCCGGGCTATCCGGTCCGCCATTGCCGCAATGATCCTGATGTTGATGACTCCGGCTTGCTCCTTGAGGATGCATTGGCCGCCGCGACCGGCGATTATGACGTTGGCCTGTTGGCCCAGAGCCGAAATCACCTTGCAGATCATCTCCCGGTAAATGTCGCTGTCAATCCAACCCTGAGTGTCGAATGAGTAGGGAATCTTGTCGCGGTCGTCGTAGGAGGTTTCAAGCTCCTCGGTTTCTGCTTCGGAATGTTGATGGTTCTTTTTAAAGATGTCTAAATCGATAATCCGGGAAAGATAGGCCCGGATATTGATGTGGTCTTCTTCCTCGAAGTCCAGAACCTCTTGGTGCGACACCTTGGCATGGTCGGCAACCTGCTGGACGATCTCTTTGTCGATATATTCATACCCGAGTTTTCTGGCCAACGCCTTGGCTATCTCCAGCCCTCCTGAAGCATACTCTTTGGAAATTGTGATAACCGACATCAGTTTCTCCTTGTGCAGGACAGAATCACCCAGTCGAAGATTAGGGAATGTTTCTTTGGTTTTGATTGCCTGTTGCGCTACTAGGCAGCGCCTTCATAAACAATTTTTTCGACCATGTCAAACGAAAATAGCGGGCAGGACAGATAGATTGTCGATTGTACGACAGGCCGCCGGACGGTGCTTACTTTTGCCCGGGACTGGATTTCGCGGACGCGGTTTTTTGGTGGACAGACCGGCAATGAATTGCTATATCCGCCTGAGCCTTTTGTCAACGGTGTGGTTTGGTTGTGAAAGATAAAGCCTGGTGGGCTTTTCTTGGCCGATATCATGATGCTTTGCGCCCGCCAGTTTATAGTTGTAACCTGGACTTATTTTTTCGGGATGACCTTATGTTTATAGAGACCCTGATGACGAAATTTCTTCGTCACATTAACCACAGCTATCTGACCTTTGCCGATTTTAAGCCGGAGAGGTTGCCGCAGGGTCGCCCTCAGAAAGAATATCTTCTGTATGTTCATATTCCTTTTTGTGAAGAACTCTGTCCTTATTGTTCCTTTAATCGTTTTAAATTCAATGCCGACCTGGCCCGGCGCTATTTTGTCGCGTTGCGCCGGGAAATCATACTTTATGGTAAACGCAATTTTAATTGTACCGGAGTTTACGTCGGGGGCGGTACCCCGACGGTGCTGCCTGAAGAATTGGCTGAGACCTTAAATCTGATTCAGGGGCTGTTTCCTGTGCGGGAAATCTCGGTGGAGACCAACCCGAATCATTTGACCGATGAGATTGTCGGGGTCCTAAGTAAGGCCGGAGTCAATCGTCTTTCCGTCGGGGTGCAGAGTTTCGACGATAATCTGCTCAAGGCGATGGAGCGTTATCATAAGTATGGCGGCGGGGCTGAGATAGAAGCCCGGATCAAGCAGTATCTTGGGGTTTTCTCCACGCTTAATGTTGATATGATTTTTAATTTTCCTTCGCAGGTTATGGCCTCGCTGCAGCGTGATCTGGAGATCATCAAGAATATACCGGCGGACCAGGTGACCTTTTATCCGTTAATGGTTTCTACGGCTACCGAGAAGGTGATCAGCCGGACTTTGGGGCAGGTTGATTATCGAAGGGAAAAGCTCTATTACGAGGAGATTTTCCGCAGCCTGGAAAATGATTACCGGCCCGGCTCAGCTTGGTGTTTTTCCCGCAAGGAGGCTATGATTGATGAGTACATTGTTGATTATGATGAATATCTCGGGGTGGGCAGCGGCTCTTTCAGCTATGTCAATGGAGTCATCACGGCGAATACCTTTTCGGTAGGGAACTATTGCGAAAAGCTGGAAAAGGATAGGACCGCGGTTGCCTTTGCCAAAGAGTTTACCCTGCTTGAGCGGATGCGTTACGATTTTATGATTAAATTGTTTGGGACCCGTCTTGATCTGGCCGGAATTCGGCGGCGCTACGGCAGCCTGTTTCAGGAGCAGCTCTGGAAAGAACTGGCTCTTTTCAAGGCTCTCGGGGCTTTGCGGGTCGACGGCGACCATCTTTTCCTGACCCGTAAAGGCTATTATTACTGGGTCATCATGATGCGCGAATTTTTTATCGGGGTTAATAATTTTCGTGATATTTGCCGGGAAGGGGTCAAAGAGGAAGGCTAGATAAGCTTATGACGGAAAACTCTGATCTGCAGTCCCGTCTGGCCCACTTGCCGGCGGTGGATGAGCTTTTGCATGAAGCCGAGAGGCGCGGCTTGTTGCCCCGGTTTCCGCGAGGCCTGTTACTCGATGAATTGCGCTCGCGCCTGGCCGTAGCCAGAGAACGGATGGTCAAAGAGAATCTCGGCGTCGCCGAGGTTTGGCGGCAGACCGAAGTTTGGGTGGCGGTTGCATCGGCTCTGACGGAATTTATGGCGCCGGCTTTAAAACCGGTGATCAATGCGACCGGGGTGGTTATTCATACCAATCTCGGCCGTTCACCGTTACCGGAATGCGCCGTGGCTCAGATTGCCGCCGTGGCCCGGGGCTATTCCAATCTTGAATATGACCTGAATAGTGGTCGTCGCAGCCTTCGTTATGTTAATGTCGAGGGCCTCCTGTGCCGACTCAGCGGTGCGGAAGCGGCTATGGTGGTCAATAATAATGCCGGAGCCGTGCTGTTGGTCCTTGCGGCCTTGGCCGCCGGGCGCGAGGTGGTGGTTTCCCGGGGCGAACTGGTAGAAATCGGAGGGGCTTTTCGAATCCCGGAAGTCGTGGTTCAGGGAGGGGCGATCCTGCGTGAGGTTGGAGCCACCAACCGCACGCATCTGCGTGATTATGAAGCGGCGCTCAATGAAAATACGGCTCTTCTCCTCAAGGTTCATACCAGTAATTATCGCCTGCTGGGGTTTACCGGCCAGCCGACAATTCAGGAGCTGGTCGGACTGGGACGACAGCATGACATTCCCGTGGTCGAGGATCTGGGCAGTGGTAACCTGATCGATCTCAAAGCTTACGGTTTGCCGGGAGAACCCACTTTGGCCGAGGTCATGAAAAGCGGGGTCGATCTTGCGACTTTCAGCGGCGACAAACTGTTGGGTGGTCCCCAGGCCGGGATTGTGGTCGGGCGGCGTAAGCTGGTCGAGAAGCTGAAAAAACATCCTTTGAATCGGGCTCTGCGTATCGACAAGATGACCTTGGCCGGGCTTGAGGCGGTCCTTAAATGCTATCTCGAGCCGGCGACTTTGCGTGAACAGGTTCCAACTCTGCGAATGTTGACTGACTCTCCGATTCAACTCAAGAAAAAATCCCAGCGGCTCAAGCGGGTGGTCCGGAGGGTTTGCGAAAATGACGCGCGCCTGCGGCTTGAGGTTAGGGCCAGCACTTCCCGGGCCGGGGGTGGGGCTTTGCCGATGGTTGACCTGCCGGGTTTTTCCCTCTTTTGCCAGTTGTCCGGTAAAAATCCGCTTTCGCTGGAGAAATATCTGCGGGCTCGGACCTTGCCGGTGATTACTAGAATCGTTGATGACTGGCTGGTGTTTGATCCGCGGACCATTGACGAGAGCGAGTTTCCCGAGGTCGGCCGGGCCCTGCAAGAACTTCTGCTGTTATCCGGAGAAACCGTTGTCTAGGTGGTCGAGGTACGGTTTTTTTCTGTTTCTGGCCTGGACTTGTCTGGGCCTGGTGGTGCCTGAAGCCGGGGCCGGAGTCGGTGGCGCAGGTCTGGCCGAGATTCGGGTGGGGCGAGCCAATGTGCGCAAGGCCCCGGATCGGAACAGCCCCAAGCTGTTTTCCTTGAATCGTAAAACTCGAGTGACCGTACTGGAAGAGCGCGATAAATGGGTGCTGATCAAAGCCGGCAAGGATGAACTTCGAGGCTGGATTTTTAAGTCGCTGGTAAACTTCATCAAACCGGCGCTGGTTGAACCGGAAATAGAGTTTTTTGGCAATGAGCTTGAGGCGGAACAGGAGCTTTTTTTCAGTGTGTGGTTGAACTGGTTGCGCCGGCAGCTGGCGGCGCCGGAAAAGCGGCATCTGGAGCTGATGGTTTCCCGACTGGCGGCATCGGTTTCAGAAGCGTCGGACAAAGCAAGGTCAGCCGGTTTTCAGGATGAATGGTTGCTGGTTTTACGACTGCCTTTTAACCGGGAGTTTTACCAGGCTCAAAAAGGCTCTGATCTCGGGCCCGGAACTCTCGATTTGCTGCCTTATCTGGGTTATCTTGAAGTTATGCTCAAAGGTTGCGACCTCCTGCGGATGGAAATGCAGCGGCAACCGCAGGTCTGGTCGACAGGGGACCTTCAAACCGATAAGGTCGTGCGGGCCGTGATTTTTTTGCAAGCCGAGAATGGCGATCAGGTGGGTTTGAGCGGCTCAAAAAAATCAGGTTTTACGGTTTTCGACCCTTATCTTATTATGGAAATGCATGGTTTCTCCAGATTTGTTATCGCTGCCGCCTTGCCGGATCAGGTCGCCGAATTCAATCAGTTTGTCCTGCCTTCGGCCCAGCTGCCGAACGGCAATCGCGCCGCTGCGGCCCTGGCGTATGATTTTTTTGGCTGTTCAGACTGAAACCGGTTTAAATTCGGCTTTTTGTGACGACGTCCAGTTTAAACTTGACAGCTGTCGGCCTCTTTCACTATAGAAAGCTGCTTTTGTTCCCTTTGGTACTTGCTCAGGGAGCTAGCCGGATCTGGGAGACCCGCGGGATCGCGGGTTTATCGAGAAGCTTGTTTTTCAGTTTAGCGGCCGTGGCCGTGGAATTTTCATTCAATAGTTTTGTTGGTAGCGACAGGAGTTCAGTTTATGCAAAAACAATATCTTCTGGCACCGGGACCGACCCCGGTGCCGCCCAGGGTTTTACAGGCCATGTCTTTGCCCATAATTCATCATCGGGCCCCGGTTTTCAAGGAAATCTTTGAAGAGGTCAGAGCAGGCCTGAAACATCTTTTTCAAACGAAAGAGGAGGTCCTGGTTCTGGCTTCTTCCGGTACCGGGGCCATGGAAGGCGCGATTGTCAATCTGTTTTCTCCCGGAGATAAGGTGATCGCCGTGCGCGCCGGTAAATTTGGCGAGCGCTGGTCTGAGCTTGGTAAAACCTACGGCCTGCAAGTCATAGATCTTGATGTGGAGTGGGGCCAGGCCCTGCAGGTCAGGGTGCTCGCTGATCTGCTGGCAAGGGAAGTTGACGTCAAAGCCGTGCTTCTGCAGGCCAGTGAAACCTCGACCGGGGTTATGCACCCGGTCAAGGAAGTCGCCGATCTGCTGCGTGAACGGGAGGACACCCTGTTGGTCGTGGACGCGATTACCGGCTTGGGAGTTTTCCCTCTGCCGATGGATGAGTGGGGTCTGGATGTGGTCGTTACCGGTTCCCAGAAAGCCCTGATGCTGCCTCCGGGATTGGCTTTTGCCGCGCTCAGCGCCAAAGCCTGGAAATTTAATCAACGTTCGACCCTGCCCCGCTATTATTTCGATTTTGCCAAGGAGCTTAAGAATTCCGTTAAAGGGCAGAACGCCTACACTCCGGCGGTTTCATTGATTGTCGGTCTGCGGGAAGTTCTGGTGATGATTAAGGAAGAGGGCTTGGACCAGGTGTTTAAGCGTCATGCCCGCCTTGCGGAAGCAACCCGGGCCGGCGTGATGGCTTTGGGGCTTGAACTTTTTGCCCCGTCGGCGCCATCCAACGCCGTTACTGCGGTTTGTGCTCCGCATGGGATTGATGGCCAGGATGTGGTTAAGGTGCTGCGCGCCAATGGCGTGACCATCGCTGGGGGGCAAGATCATGCTAAGGGCAAAATCTTTCGCCTGGCTCATCTGGGCTATGCGGCGGATTTTGATGTGCTGATCGGTCTGGCGGCTCTTGAGATGGCGCTGGTTTCCTTAGGTTACGATCTGGCCGGTCGCAGTGCCGTCCGCGCGGCCCAGGAAGTCTTGCAGAAGAAATAGTTTTTATTTTGATGTAATGGCTAATTGGTGCGGCGGGTTAAAGGTGGCGAGCAGATTCAAGTTCGCCTTGGGCGGCAGCCGCATTCCTTAATGAATGGTTACAGGGGTCTGAATTGAGTAAATATAAAGTCTTAGTCAGTGATAAGATGTCGGCTAAAGCAATCGAGGTGTTTGCCGCATTCGAAGATATTAAAGTTGATGTCAGAGTCGGGATGAAGCCCGAGGAGTTGCTTGCCGTGATCGGCGGCTATGATGGATTGGCCATCCGGAGTGCAACCAAGGTGACGGCCGAGGTGCTCGCTCGTGCCGACCGTCTTAAGGTTGTTGGCCGGGCCGGAATCGGGGTCGATAATGTCGATGTCGAAGCGGCCACGGTTAGGGGTATTGTGGTTATGAACACTCCTAAAGGCAACACCATAACCACGGCTGAACATACGATTTCAATGATGTTGGCCTTAAGTCGCAATATTCCGCAGGCGACCTTTTCGATGAAGTCCGGGAACTGGGAAAAAAACCGTTTTATGGGCAAGGAGCTTTTCAATAAGGTGCTGGGCGTGGTTGGGCTTGGCAATATCGGTTCCATTGTCGCGGACCGGGCGCAGGGACTGAAAATGAAGGTCATCGCTTTTGATCCGTTTATTTCGGAAGAAAAAGCGGCTAACCTGGATATCGAACTGGTTTCCCTGGAGGATCTTTTCCGGCGGGCTGATTATATCTCGGTCCACACCCCGATGACCAAGGATACCCGGCACATGATCAACCGGGAAAGCTTCGCCCTGATGAAGGACAGTGTCAGAATCATCAACTGTGCCCGGGGCGGCATCATTAAAGAAGATGATCTTTACGAGGCTCTGCGCGATGGTCGGGTCGGGGGCGCGGCCTTCGATGTTTTTGAAGAGGAGCCTCCGGCGGCTGATCATCCGCTGTTTAGTCTGGAAAATTTTATCTGCACGCCTCATCTGGGAGCTTCCACAGATGAAGCCCAGGTTAACGTCGCGGTCGCCGTGGCCGAACAGATTGCCGAATACCTTTGTCAGGGGACTATTGTCAATGCCCTGAATGTCCCCAGTGTCAGCGCCGAAGTTCTGAAGGTTACCGGCCCTTATCTTAATCTGGCGGAAAAAATGGGTCGTTTTCATACTCAGCTCTGCAGTGGCGACAAGTGCGGCTTGAGTGAAGTACGGATCGAATATAAAGGCAAGGTCACCGAACATGACACGCAACCGATTACCACGGCCCTGCTCAAGGGTTTACTGACCCCGATGGTCGGAGATCTGGTTAATTTTGTCAACGCTCCTTCTCTGGCCCGGGAGCGGGGGATTACGCTGGTCGAGGTCAAGACCGAAGAGGCCGGTAACTTTTCGAGTATGATTTCTTTGATCGGGCAGAATAATGGCAATCAGCATCTGATTTCCGGAGCGCTTTTCGGCAAAACCGAGCCTCGGATTGTCAAGGTCGATCAGTTTGAACTTGAAGCGATTCCTGAAGGCCATCTGTTGGTTATCTACGCTTATGACAAGCCCGGCGTGATCGGTGCGATTGGTTCTTATCTGGGTGAGAACGGCATCAATATCGGCCGCATGCAATTTGGTCGTGAATGTGTCGGAGGAATGTCATTGTCGATGGTTCAGATTGATGGGCCCATTGCAGACGCGGTGGTCAGCGGTTTGGCAATGTTGCCCAATATTGTTTCGGTAAGGGAAATTTATCTCTAAATTCAAGGTACGATAGTCTCGGAAGAAAAGCGGCATCCGAAGGCAGCACAGTTCTTGATAATTATGGTGATGGGTTTTTACCTACCTTGTAAAGGGTGTGCACTGCTTTTCAAGGATTGTTTTTTTGTGAGTGCATCAAGGATTTAACTATGGCGAATGTTGTGCTCATCGGGACCCAGTGGGGTGATGAGGGTAAAGGGAAAATAGTCGATTTGCTGACTCGCTGGGCTAAGGTGGTAGTGCGTTTTCAGGGGGGTAACAACGCGGGGCATACGTTGGTGATTGACGGTTGGAAGTATGCTCTGCACCTGATCCCTTCGGGAATTATGCGTCCCGGTAAAACCTGTGTGATCGGCAGCGGAGTGGTCATTGACCTGAAAATTCTACTGGAAGAAATCAGGTTGCTGAGAGCCCAGAGCGGGCGCGATATTCTGGACCAGCTGGTTTTGAGTGATGAAGCGCATCTTATTCTGGAAAGCCATCGTCGTTTGGATCAGGCTCGCGAACTTTGGCGGGGGGAGGCAAAAATCGGCACCACTGGTCGCGGTATCGGGCCGGCGTACGAAAGCAAAATGGCGCGTTGGGGTTTGCGGCTGGGGGATTTACTGGCTCCGGAAGAGGTTTTGCGTCGGCGTCTGGGGACCTTGTTGGCTCAGCATAATCGGCTTTTGACCGAGATCCATGGGGAAGAGCCGATTGCTCTGGAAGAGGTCTACGCCGAGCTGGTAGCCGCCGCCGGAATTCTGGCTCCGGCTATCAAAAAGGTTCCCTATGTCATGGCGGACTGCCTGAAGAGGGAAGAGCCTATATTGTTCGAAGGAGCCCAGGGCAGCTTGCTGGACATTGATCATGGAACTTACCCCTTTGTGACTTCTTCTTCAACCCTAGCGGCTAATGCCTGTGCTTCGGCCGGGATCGGAACCAAGGTTATTGATGAAGTGGTCGGGGTTGTCAAGGCTTATACGACTCGGGTCGGCAGTGGACCGTTTCCGGTTGAACTCGAGGATCGGATCGGTGAGCATCTGCGCAGTCAGGGTGGAGAGTTCGGCACGACCACCGGTCGGCCGCGGCGTTGCGGCTGGCTTGATCTGGTAGCCCTGCGTTATGCTGTGCTTCTGAACGGTCTGGGCAGCTTTGCCTTGACTAAGCTTGACGTGCTTTCCGGTCTCGACACGGTCAAGGTTTGCACGGCTTATCGTTTGCGCGGTGAGATTATTGACTATTTCCCCTCTTCGTTGGAAGATCTGGTTTTGTGCGAACCGGTGCTGACCGAGATGCAGGGCTGGCGGGAGGATCTCAGCGACATCCTTGAGTATGATAAACTTCCGGAAAATGCACAAAATTATATATCCTATATTGAAGAACAGTTGGGCATTCCGGCCATGCTGATTTCTGTCGGTCCGGATCGGGAACAGACCATTCTGCGGCTGAATCCTTTTACCGCATGAAAACTGTCAGTCGGACCAACCGGGTTTAAAAAAAACCGGTTTTTTATTTAGGCTTTGATGATGTTTAAGCGAGCGTTGGAAGACGGGCATAATCGCCGGGTCAGCTATGTTCGGATCTCGGTTACTGATCGCTGCAATCTGCGCTGTCGCTATTGTACAGCTCCGGCTTTTTTCGATCGTCAACCTCTGGAGATTCTCAGTTATGAAGAGATCGTCAAGGTCGCTGAAGTCCTGGTTGGCATGGGAATCGACAAGATCAGGCTGACCGGAGGAGAGCCGCTGGTGCGCCGTCATCTTGATAAGCTGATTGCCCGGCTGGCCGGAATCTACGGCATCAACGATATCAGCCTGACCACCAACGGCGTACTTCTCGGGAAACTGGCGCGACCGCTCTGGCAGTCAGGCCTGCGACGGGTTAATATCAGTCTTGACAGCTTGCGGCGGCAGCGCTTCCTGGAGATCACCGGGCGGGATTATTTTAATCAGGTGCGAGGCGGCATCGAGGCTGCACTGGAGGTCGGATTTTCTCCCGTCAAAATCAATGTCGTGGTCATGCGCGGGGTTAATGATGATGAACTTGCGGATTTTGCCGAATTAACCATGCATCGGCCTTTGCAGGTCAGGTTCATCGAATATATGCCGATCGGGTCATCTTCCGAATGGCGGGAAAACAAGGTGGTGACGGGAGCCCGAATTCTCGAGCGGATCAGCCGGGATTATGGTCCTCCGGAAGAAGTGCCGGCTGAATTGGGTGGGCCGGCCCGGCTTTATCGCCTCTCCGGGAGTCAGGGGCGAATTGGGGTGATTACCCCGCTGAGTAATCATTTTTGTGCTGCCTGTAACCGCATTCGAATCACGGCTGATGGCCGCCTGCGACCCTGTCTGCTTTCCGACAATGAATATGATTTGAAAAAGGTTCTGCGCTCGGGTGGGGATGAGGCGGCTATTGCCGCTCTTTTTCGCCAAGCGGTGGCGTCTAAATTGGCGGAACATGCCCTGGCCTGTAATGCCGAGCGCAAATGTACTCGACTGATGTCGACAATCGGTGGCTGATGATGTCGGGCTTGAGTCATCTTGATATTCGCGGCCAGGCCGCCATGGTCGATGTCGGTGGTAAGGCGGAAACCCGGCGTTACGCTCGGGCCTGGGGCATGATTCGGATGGACCCCGCCACCTTGCAGCTGGTGACTTCGCAAAAGCTGGCGAAGGGAGATGTCTTCGCGGCGGCACGTTTGGCGGGGGTCATGGCGGCCAAGCGTACCGGAGACTTGATTCCGCTCTGCCATCCTTTGCCTTTGACCTGGGTGTCACTGGAGCTCTTTCCCCTGGTCTCGCAATCGGCCGTGGTGATAATTGCTGAGGCTTCCTTAGTCGGTCGCACTGGAATCGAGATGGAGGCGCTGATGGCGGTCACCGTTGCGGGCCTGACGCTTTACGATATGTGTAAAGCGGTCGATAAGTCAATGATTCTGGAGCAGGTTTCCCTGCTTGAAAAAAAGGGGGGCCGCAGCGGGCATTATTGGGCTCCGCAGGCCTGCCGACTTCGGGTTGGGATCGTGACCGAGCTTGAAATCGGAGACCGAGTCGAGTGGAAAATGGGAGACGGCCAGACCGTCTCATTTCATCACCGCCAAGCGGCCGGTTTGCTCCTGGCTGAATCAGATGCGAAAGGACTCGCCATGATTCAGTCAATTCGGGATGAAGAGGATAAGGTGGTTGTTATGGGTGGGGTTTTATTGCAGACTTTGCCTTGTCGTAGTCCGTCTTCTCAGGGGGGGTTTGCGGTTGTTAAACCTGGTATGATTGAAAATGAGGCGCTGCTGGCGGTGCTCGGTTAAAGTTTTTCCGGCGGGCTCGTCGACTGGTTGTAAACCTTTTCCAGGTGTAGGCAAGAAAACTTAATGGCCTTACGGCGAGAGGTAAACCGGGTGGTAATAGGTTAACGGGAGTTGCTGTATGGGACGAAAAAAAGATGAAACCATTGAGATGCTTTTTTCCATGAAAAATAAGATGGATCGTTTCTTTTCTGCCTCTGATAATGAATTTAACCTGGACCCGCATTCCGGCAGCCAATGGTCTCCCTCCATGGATCTCTTTGATTCGGGGGATGAATATCTGATGATAGTTGAAGTTCCGGGAGTGGAAAAAGATCAGCTTGAGCTATCTGTCTGCGCGGATAAGGTGGTGATCAAGGGTTGGCGCGAGGATAGTGCCGCCTTTACCAGGGCGGAGGTTCTTTGTTTGGAACGAGTCAGAGGGCGCTTTGAAAGAGTAATCCTGCTCTCCGATGCGGTTGATGCGGAGGGGGTTAAGGCCAGTCTGAAAAATGGAGTGTTGACGGTTCGCCTGCCCAAAAAAATTGCTGAAATCGGCAAGAAAAGCATCAGTATTGAGTGATTCTGTGAGTGGCGTCCCAGGTTTTTGCAGAGCCCTTTTAACCCCGGCCAAGATCAATCTCGGACTTAAAATTGTCAGACGGCGGTCGGACGGCTATCATGATATCTATAGTGTCATGGAGCCGATTTCCCTGGCCGATACATTGTATTGTGAGTTCACGCCGGCGCCTGACCAGGCTTTTTCCATTGACTGTCCTCAGTTGGCTGCGTTGGCCGGGGAAGATAATCTGGTTCTTAAAGCAGCCCGCCGGATGGTGGAAATTGCTGATCGCCGGGGCTGCCGGAAAACCGGTAGCTGGAATTTTTTTCTTGATAAAAAAATTCCTACTGGAGCCGGGTTGGGCGGGGGGAGCAGCAACGCCGCCGCTGTGATCAGTTTGCTCGATAACTTTCTTGAACTCAACCTGCAAGAGTCGGAGATTGTCGCTACCGCCGCCGCGGTTGGTGCCGATGTGCCTTTTTTCCTCAATCCGGGGCTGGTTCTGGTCACCGGGACCGGTGACCATCTGACGCGCCTAGGGCCACCGCGGCCCCGTTATTATCTGCTCGTGAAACCTCCGTTCTCCGTTGATACGGCCTGGGCTTATTCGGCTTTGCATCTGGGTTGCGAGACGAGGATGATAAGTTATGATGTCGGGCAATTCCAGCAGGGCGCGACGACGTACGGGTATGAACTGGAGAATGATTTTGAGCTGGTTGTGTCGCGTCGTTACCCCATGCTTGCAGAGATAAGGCAAAGAATGACTGCATGCTCGGGTTGTCTCGGAGCGCGAATGAGTGGCAGCGGTTCGGTGATTTACGCGGTTTATGCCGACCTTGAAAACGCTCTCCGGGCGGAAAGACAGATGCAGCATAGTCTGCGGGGGCAGGGTTGCTGTTTTTACGTGGCCAGGAACTTAGTCGGGACTTGAAACCGGGTTGTGTTTTGTTTCTTGTTCGGGGTTTTATGAAAATAAAACAACCCAGATATCATAACATACTTGACTTGTCTTACCTTTTTCTATATTAGGGGCGGGTCTCCGATTAAGGCTTAATAAAGGGGCGTCGTCAAGCGGTAAGACACAGGCCTTTGGAGCCTGCATTCGTAGGTTCGAATCCTACCGCCCCTGCCACCGGCAGTAGAGGCTTATCCCACTTTAGAAATTAGACAATATACCAAAAAGGATCCGGTCAAATTAATTCATGGAGAGACTGAAAATTTTCGGCGGCAACTCGAATCCGCTGCTTACCAATGCCTTGTGCCGTGACCTCTGTGAACCGCTCAGTAAAGGGGTGGTGAAACGTTTCAGTGACGGCGAGATTATGGTGGAGTTGCATGAAAGCATGCGGGGGATGCATGTTTTTGTGGTTCAGTCTACCTCTGCGCCGGTAAATGCAAACCTGATGGAGCTGCTGATAATCATTGATGCCTTGAAACGGGCTTCCGCGGCGGAAATAACCGCAGTTATTCCCTATTATGGTTATGCTCGTCAGGATCGCAAGGTGGCGCCGCGCGCCCCCATCTCCGCCAAACTGGTAGCTGACCTGCTGACGGTTGCCGGCGCGCAAAGGGTTCTGACTGTCGACTTACACGCCGGCCAGATTCAGGGTTTTTTTGATATCCCGGTAGACCATCTCTATGCTTCTCCAGTGCTTTACTCTTATGTGCAGAATCATATCAAAGGTGATCTGGTGGTTGTTTCCCCAGATGCCGGAGGGGTTGAAAGAGCTCGTTCCTTTGCCAAGAAGCTCAAGGTTTCGCTGGCGATTATCGATAAACGCAGAAGCGGTCCCAATGTCATGGAAGTGATGAATGTCATCGGGGAAATTGAAGGGAAAACCGCGATTCTGCTGGATGATATGATTGATACGGCAGGAACCCTGACCCAGGCGGCCGACACCTTGGTTGAAAAAGGAGCGACCGCCGTATACGGGCTGGCCACGCATGGAGTGCTTTCCGGTCCGGCATTGGAAAGAATTGAAAGATCAAAAATTGAAAAGGTTGTTATAACCGATACGATTGCGCCGAATGATCGAACCCAGGCCTGCGCCAAGATCGAGGTTCTTTCGGTTTCGTCCTTGCTGGCTGATGCCATTAAGAGAATCTATTTCGGTGATTCGGTCAGCGCCCTTTTCGGTTGAAAAAGAAATCCGCCCGTTTTGTTGAAGCGGGAGACCGGTCTTCTGGAAAACGTGGCTTATTGTGTTTAAAAATATGATTTAACTGACTTTTTTTCGCTGGCGCTGAGGTCGAGTCGGTTTGTTCAAGGGAGGTTTTGAAGGAACATATGGCTATTTCCGAATTAGTGGTAGAAAGTAGAACGGAGAGCGGCAAGGGGTATGCTGCCAGATTACGTAAAACCGGAAAAATTCCTGCCGTGAGATATGGAAAACAGTGTCCGGTCAGTTTTTTTGCGGTCGACCGCTCCGCGATGGAGCGTCTTCTCAGCGAGGGCGGCGGCAGTTCATTGGTCGCCCTGAATGTAGATGGCAAAGGCCAGAATGATGAGTTTCTGTCAATTGTTAAGGAGGTGCAGCGAGACCCGGTCAGTGGCCGTCTGATTCATGCCGATTTCTACGGGGTTCGTTACGGGGTGCCGATCTTGGTCGAAGTTCCCGTGGTTTTTGAAGGTAAGGCGAGGGGAGTGGCGGAAGGCGGTCTGCTTCAGCCGGTGCGGAGAACCCTTGAGATCAGGTGCCTGCCTCGTAAAATTCCTGAGCATATTGTCGTTGATGTCACTTCTTTGGGCATCGGGGATGCGATTCACGTCAATGACCTTCGGGTAGAGGACGTCGAATTTGTGGCGCCGGTCAATTTTACGATAGTTACGGTTCAGGGCGTCAGCGGCGATGTCGCAGTCGAGGGAGAATCGGAGGCGTAAGCAACCTGGCGATTGTTTTATTTGTGAATTCCTAAATGACTCTGAAACTGGATTCAGGGCATTACCTGATCATCGGCCTTGGTAATCCGGGGCCTGAGTATGTCGGAACTCGTCATAATATCGGCTTTCTGCAGCTTGATGCCCTGTTGGAAGCAAATAATATCGCGCATTCCTTTTGTTTTCTGGATGCGTACTGTACTGAGGTTTTTTTCTTAACGCTGGCTGATAAACCGGTCTGGTTGCTGAAGCCGCAAACCTTTATGAATCAGAGCGGTTTGGCGTTAAGGGCGGTGCTGAAAGACAATCCCGATCTTGATCTAGGTAAAGTCGTGGTCGTGCATGATGATCTCGATCTTCAGCTGGGACGGATTAAATTTAAGTCCGGAGGGGGTAGCGGCGGTCATAACGGTCTGAACTCAGTGCTGCACGAGATCGGAAGTGATCGTTTTCTGCGGCTGAGGCTGGGTATCGACAGTGGCCTGCGGAATCGGGATACGGTAGGGTTCGTACTTTCACCCTTTGCGGACAGCGAGAAGGGCCTGATGCGGGAGGTTTTGCGAAGGGGCGGCGAGGCACTGCGGATTTTATTGCAAAATGGACCGGTTGTCGCCATGAATCAGACCAATTGTCGGATTAGCGTTTAGTCCGTTTTATTTTAATGATAGCAGTGCAGTAGTTTAACCAAAACCGTATCACAAAAAGGAGGGAATGTATGGAAAGTTACACCATGTATGCACCTATTCTGGGGGTTATCGGCCTCCTCTTTGCCGGGGTGCTCTACTCTTACGTCGTTAAGCAAAGCGCCGGTAACGACAAAATGAAGGACCTCTCGGATGCTATCCATTCAGGAGCAATGGCTTTTCTGAAACGTGAATACAAGATACTGGCGGTATTCGTCATTGTTGTTTTCGCTCTGCTTTACGGATTTCTGAATGAGCAGACGGCTTACGCCTTTCTCGGCGGGGCCTTTTGTTCGGTGCTTGCCGGTTATTTCGGCATGGTTGCAGCAACCCGTGCCAATGTCAGGACCTCGGCCGCGGCGAATGAGTCGGGTCAGGCCAAGGCTCTGAGCATCGCCTTTTCCGGCGGCGCCGTCATGGGGATGTGCGTGGCTTCCCTGGGGTTGATCGGGGTAGGCGTTCTGTTTTATCTCTATGGTGGGTCACCTGAAAGTTCCAGCTATATCAGCGGGTTCGCGATGGGCGCCAGCTCGATCGCCCTTTTTGCCCGTATTGGCGGCGGTATCTATACGAAAGCCGCTGATGTCGGGGCCGACCTGGTTGGTAAGGTCGAAGCCGGTATTCCGGAAGACGACCCCCGCAACCCGGCCACCATTGCCGACAATGTCGGTGATAACGTGGGTGATATCGCCGGTATGGGCGCCGATATCTTTGAGTCCTATGTCGGATCGGTAATCGCAACCATCGCGATCGCGGCGACGGCAACCGGCGCGATGTATGAAACGGCTCGTTATACCTTCATGGCCTATCCCCTGATTGTGGTTATGATCGGAATCGTCAGTTCCATGTTGGGTATCCTGTCCATGAAGATTCTGGAAAAGTATAACCCGGCGGATGCCTTGCGCTATTGCACCTTTGTCGGTGCCGGCGCCCTTTTGATCGGAGCATACTGGGCCGCTAAGTACATGGGGCTGCCGATCGGTGCTTTCTGGGCCCTGACTTTTGGTTGTGCCTGCGGTATTTTGATTGGTATCACAACTGAGTACTATACGGCCGGCAAGCCGATTATTAAAATCGCCGAAGCCAGTAAAACCGGTCCGGCCACAAATATCATCACCGGTCTGGCCGTCGGTATGGAGAGTTGTGCTATTCCCGTACTTCTGATCTGTGCAGCCATCTTCGGCGGTTACAAGTTCATCGGTCTTTATGGTATCGGCATTGCCGCGGTTGGCATGCTGGCCACGGTTGGGGTCACTATGTCGGTTGACGCTTATGGCCCGATTGCCGATAATGCCGGTGGTATCTCTGAAATGTGTGGACTGGGAGAGGAAACTCGCAAAATCACGGATGGGCTTGATGCTTTAGGTAATACGACGGCTGCGATCGGTAAGGGATTTGCTATCGGCTCGGCCGCGCTGACTGCTTTGGCGCTGTTTTCGGCCTATGGTTCGGCGGTTGGTCTGCAATCTATTAATCTGACTAATCCGATGGTGGTTGTCGGCCTGTTTCTCGGTGGTATCATTCCTTTTATGTGCGGCGCTTTGACCATGTCCTCGGTTGGGCGGGCTGCGTTTGCTATGGTTGAGGAAGTTCGTCGCCAGTTCCGCGAAATACCCGGCATCATGGATGGGAGCGGTCGTCCGGAATATGAAAAATGTGTCGATATCAGCACGGCTGCCTCCCTACGTGAGATGGTGGTTCCCAGTCTGATGGCGGTTATCTCCCCGATCGCTGTGGGCTATTTCCTGGGCGCTGAGGCTCTTGGCGGAATGCTGGCGGGAGCCACCCTGGCTGGGGTCTTTATGGCGCTCTTTATGTCCAATGCCGGTGGGGCCTGGGATAACGCCAAGAAATACATTGAACAGGGTCATATCGGCGGTAAAGGTTCGGATGCGCATAAAGCTGCAGTTACCGGTGATACGGTGGGCGATCCCTTCAAGGACACCTCCGGTCCGGCCATGAATATTCTGATCAAACTGATGTCGATTGTTTCTCTGGTTATCGCGCCTCTGCTGGTTGCCATGTAAGAGAAGCCTGCATGGTATAAGGTACAAAACGGGCCAGCGCCTTTTACAGGCGCTGGCCTTTTTTACGTCTTGACAAGGTGGGTGATATAGGGCTAATCTTCGACTTTATCAGTTGTAAGCTTGATAATTTCCATACAGGGAGTATTTTGGAGAAAGTTTATGTCGGGTCATAATAAATGGAGTAGTATCAAACATAAAAAAGGTGCTGCTGATGCTAAAAGGGGAAAAATTTTTACTAAGATCATTAAAGAGATAATTGTGGCGGCGCGTAGCGGGGGGGGTGACCCCGATATGAATCCGCGTCTGCGTACGGCAGTGAGCGCGGCTAAAACCGCAAATATGCCTAAGGATAATATCGAGAGGGCGATTAAAAAAGGGACCGGAGATCTCGATGGCGTTCAGTATGTAGAATATACCTATGAGGGTTACGGACCTGGAGGTGCGGCGATCATGCTTGATATTCTGACCGACAACAAGAATCGGACCGCAGCCGAGGTGCGCCACATTTTCAACAAGGGTAATGGGAATTTAGGTGAAAATGGTTGTGTCTCCTGGATTTTTGAAACCAAGGGTGTGATTGTTTGTGAGCGTGATAAGGTGAATACTGAAACGTTATTTGAACTTGCGCTGGAGGCCGGTGCCGATGATGTTTTAGATGAAGAAGGTTCTGATAATATTGAGATTCATACGTCACTGGAAGCCTTTGATGAGGTTCGGGACGCCCTGGAACGGGCTGAAATTGCAATGTTATCGGCGACGGTTGATAAGGTTCCATCCAATACTGTCAGTCTTGAAGGAAAGGCGGCGGAACAGATGTTGCGCTTGCTTGATAGCCTGGAGGACTGTGACGATGTTCAGAAGGTTTACTCCAACTTCGATATTGATGATGCGATTTTAGAGGAGCTTCAGGGCTGATGCTGGTCTTGGGGGTTGATCCTGGGAGCATGGTTACCGGCTATGGTTTAGTGGAAAGAAAAGCTGGTTGCTACAACTGTCTTTATCATGAAGAACTGAATCTGCCGGTCAGGGCGGATGTCGGCGCCAAGCTGGCCCTGATTTTTGATCACACAACGCAGCTCTTGCATGAATTCAGGCCCGAGATGGTGGCGGTTGAAGGCGTTTTCTTTGGCAGTAATGTCAAAAGTATGCTCGTATTAGGGCAGGCCCGCGGAGCGGTCATGGTCGCCTCAGCTAAAGCGGATAAAGCCATTTATGAGTATGCTCCGGCTTTAGTGAAACAGGCCGTGACGGGGTGTGGTAGAGCCGGAAAGGAACAGGTTCAGCAGATGGTGAAAATTTTATTGCGGCTAGATCAGATCTGTGGCGAACATGCTGCCGATGCTTTGGCGGTGGCACTTTGTCATCTGCAGCAGATCCAGTATCGCCCGGGTGAAAAAACATGATTGGTCGCCTGCGCGGCTTTCTGATCCTTAAAAACGGCAGTGAAATTATGGTTGATGTCGGTGGGGTCGGTTATCGTATGCTGGTTTCAGCCGCAACATTGCGGCTGTTGCCGGGAATTGATGCCGAAGTAACCTTATGGGTGACCACCAGGTTCAGGGACGAAGCCATTGTTCTTTATGGTTTTCTCGAACAGCGTGAGCAGGCCATGTTTCTGCGTCTTTTACAGGTTAGTGGAGTTGGTCCGAAGCTCGCTTTCGCAATTATCGCTGCAGGTGATATCGGTCGTCTGCAGCGGCAGATAGTTAATCAGGAGGTCGATGAGCTGGCAAAACTGCCAGGGGTGGGTAAAAAGTTATCAAGGCGACTGGTGGTAGAGCTGGGAGATCAGTTGAAAACGGAGGTCGGTTTTTTTTCTGATAATGTCTTAGGTGTTGATAACGCAAATGAGACAGGAAAAACCCAGACTCTGGCCGAGTTAAAAGCTGCCCTCCAGGTATTAGGCTACCGTAGCAGTGAGGTGGAGGAACCGGCGTTCAGAGTTGTTCGGGAAAATTACGGGGAATCTTTGGAACGTCTTCTTAAACTAGTCTTGCAGGAGCTTCACCGTGGCTGACGAACGCTTAGTGCAATCCCTGAAAAGCGCGGAAGATGATCTTGAAGAGGGCCTGCGGCCCCATTCCCTGGTTAATTATGTAGGTCAAAAAAAAATGCTCGGCAATCTTAAGGTTTTTATCGAGGCGGCACGCGGCCGGAACGAGGCGCTTGATCACTTGTTGTTGTACGGTCCGCCTGGTCTGGGTAAAACTACTTTGTCACGGATTGTCGCTGCTGAAATGGGAGCTCAGATCCGCGGGACCTCCGGGCCGGCGATCACCAGACCTGGTGATCTGGCCGCGATTTTAACCAACCTGCAGCCCTACGATATTCTGTTTATTGATGAGATTCATCGTCTCAATCGGACCGTTGAGGAAATCCTCTATCCGGCTCTGGAAGATTTTAAGATGGATATTATTATCGGTCAAGGGCCGGCGGCGCGTTCCATTTCTCTTGATATCCCCCCGTTTACCCTGGTGGGAGCTACTACGCGTGTAGGTCTGCTTTCTTCTCCTTTACGGGATCGTTTCGGGATCGTAATGCGGCTGGAATTTTATCAGGTCGAGGAGCTCGCCAGAATTGTTGGCCGATCCGCTAAAATCCTGGGTATCAGCATTGATAAAGTCGGGGCTTGTGAAATCGCTCGGCGTTCCCGGGGTACGCCGAGAATTGCAAACCGCTTGCTGAAAAGGGTGCGTGATTTTGTTCAGGTGGCCGGTTCTGGTCTGATCTCCCAAGATAGCGCTGCGGCCGCTCTTGACAACCTTGATATCGATAGTCGGGGGTTTGACCACCTTGACCGACTTTATATGCAAGCGCTTATTGGTAGCTTTAACGGTGGTCCGGTCGGCATTGAAACCTTGGCTGCCGTACTCAATGAAGAGACTGACACCCTGGAAGATGTCTGCGAGCCTTATCTGTTACAGGTGGGGTTTTTGGCTCGGACTCCCAGAGGCCGGGTCGTGACCGATTCGGCGCGTGAATATTTTTGTATGTAAAAGCAATTTGTAATTATTCAGCGAAAAAAATTGCTAAATCTAAAAAAAAGACTTGACACAGGTTTTGGCCTTTTTTTCGATTTTTGGTTTGCCCAAACAAGTCATCATATTTTGACCGCAGGAAGTCTGTGTTGAACTGATACTGCAGTCTTTTCCAACACACATAGCTTCTTGCCCGGCGCCAAAATTTAAAGTCCCGTAAAATCGATTATATTGAGCGAAATTTTGCTTTTAAAACCTGTGTTATAATGCTTCCACAACACAGGGAGAAAATCGAATGACAATTGAAAATATCGATATCCAGGCAACCATCGAAAAAGTACAGGCCCTGATTCGGGACGAAGAACAAATGCCGCCATCAACCGATCCCTTGAGGAAACGGCAGCCCCGGAAAAAAAGAAACAAAAAACCCGGTGGCCAAAATGGTAGAGTTGGAGTTACGTTTGAAAGGGTCGATGATCCGGACATCATTGAAGATATCAAGGTCGATCGGAAACAGCTACCAAAAGGCCAATATCGTCGAGTCGGTTATCAT
>OMKS01000391.1_pt1 | contig 40954 bp, 37 predicted proteins | sample 1674721 | NCBI WGS metagenome assembly OMKS01 (sample SAMN06264996, study PRJEB25208) | sediment metagenome | isolation source: hot spring sediment | place: USA: California | collected 2014-09-02 | reverse complement strand
TCGGAGATGTGTATAAGAGACAGGTATATAATGAGTGTTCTTCGGATGAAGCCGCGCTTGACCGTCACTCTGAAAACCCTGTTGACAGTGTGTTCTACCGTCTCGAAAACGCTTCCGGAGAACCACAGCAACATAAGAAGCCCGATTATTCCGATTACTTGCTTGCCCATCACCAAATCGGCGAGGATTCCCTCGACATCCAGCGTCCCTTCGGGGAAAATCTGGTCGATTTTGCCAAAGGTCGTTATCGCGGAAACCGCCGCCGTCGGGCTTCCGAGAATATACCCAAAGATCGAAAGCCCAAGTAGCGTCATCGGGAGGATGCTCATAAGAAAATAGAAGCTCAAAGCTCCGGCGGTCGTCATGCCGTCATCGGCGGTGAAGCGCTTATAAATACGCATAGTGGTTTTATAAGTGTCTATCGCCCAGTTTTTTATGCTGTTTTGGATACTCATTAACCTCTATTCGGTCGTGTTTGCATCTGCCCAGCGAGAGAGCATTTCCGGCTTGACCTTGCGCCGTTCCGGCAAAGCCCCCGCGATTAGAAAGAGCAGTAATGCCGGAATGAGAAACCATTGGAAACGATCCTCATAGTTTGTGAAAATTCTCGCGTCGATTTCGGACTTCTCCATGCCGGATATGGCTTTGATAATTTCGTTAAGCTCCGCCGAACCGGGGCGCGCCGGATAATACTTGCCGCCGGTCTCCATCGCGATTCGCTGGAGCGTTTCCTCGTCGAGCCTGCTGGTGACTATCTCGCCGGCAGAATTGCGGATATAACCCGTGCGATTGCCGTAGCGGTCAAATGTTGGAATGGGGACGCCCGTTGGCGTGCCGATACCGATAGTGTAAATTATTATGCCCTCCTCGGCGGCGGCCTTCGCGGCAGGGAGCGCACTGCCCTCGTTGTCCTCGCCGTCGGTGAGCAGTAGGATGACCTTAGCGCGGCCTTCGGATGTCGTAAAGCCCTTGCTTGCGATTTCGATTGCCCTGCCTATAGCCGTCCCCGGCTCCGGAATGACGCCGACATCGATGGCGTCGAGTATCATCTTGGCGGTGCCGTAGTCGGTGGTCAGCGGGCATTGCAAGAAGGCATCGCCGGCGAACGGGACTATGCCTATCCTATCGCCTCGCAATTTATCTATCAGATTTTTCAGCTCGAACCGCGCCTTGGCCATTCTGCTCGGGGCGATGTCCTCGGCATGCATCGAGCGCGAGACATCAATCGCCACGATGATGTCGATACCCTCACGCTTGACTTCCTCGAGGCGCGTGCCGAGTTGCGGTCTTGCCATGGCGAGGACGAGAAGTGCATATCCTGCAATGAATAGCGTCCTCCGCGCGATGAGTAGCCCGCGGCTTCGGCTGGCGGTGAGCCTCTGAACGAGTTCGATTTCGCCGAAACGCGCCAGAAGGCTTCGTTTGCGAAGCTCGACGAGCCAGAAGAATATCACCAATAGCGGCACGCCCAAAAGAAAAAAGAAAGCCGATTGACTTGCAAATCTAAACATGTTCGTTATGGTTTTTGGTGAACACTATCAATGCTTGAGCGGCGAACTTATTCGCGCCGGGAATAGCTAACAGCGCGCCGTCAACGGCGTATAATAGCGGTGATAAGGCAGATAGCGCTTTCACGCGCCGAAGCCTCTCGACAATGCCGAAGGGGCGCATTTTCACATCGCCGAAGATTTCCCCGAGAGCGGCGATTTCTTCACGCCGGAGCGCGCCGCCGCCGGGGGATTCCTTGCATGGCACGGGCACGAGACTACGCAGTTTGAGGAAGAACTTCCCCACCTGCAAAGGCTCGAGGAATATCGCCCTTCCTCCCGGGCGCAGAACGCGCGCCAGTTCCGGCCCCGCCGTTTCGAGCGTTAGATGGTGCAACGAAACTTGCCCCACGACAAGGTCGAACGATTCATCCTGAAGGCCGGTGTCCGACGCGCTGGCGCAGAGAACATCGACATCCACGCCGTTAAGCTCGGCGGAGCGGCGCGTCAGCTCACACATCTTCGGCGACACATCGATTGCGGTCACCTCCGCGCCACAGAGCGCAAGCCTCGCAGACGCATAGCCGTATCCGCAACCGACATCCAGAACGCGCTTGCCCTCGACACGCCCGACGGCAATCCAAAACGCCCTGTGCCTCGGCGGCAGGGGTTCATCGAAATCGACATAAAGCGCTCGCTCGCTTTCATCTGCGATAAATCTATCCGCCTCGGCATCAAAATGCTCGGCCTCACGGGCGTCGTGCTCGCGTTCGTGCTCCCTCCGCTTGAGCGGATTGTCGAAAAAGCGCTCTATTTCAGCTTGGGACAGTCTCATTACGGCAACTTCCTGAATAGCGTGTTGCTCAAGAAAATATCGGCCAGCAACAATAGTGCGCCAATCACGAGGAAGAAAGGGAAAAGCTCACGATATTGAGTGAACTCATCCACTTCTATTTTAGTTTTCTCCATCTGGTCGATTTCCCCAAATATTTTCCTCAATCCGTCGGTGTCCGTTGCCCGGAAGTATTGGCCGCCTGTGAGACTCGCAATTTGTGTAAGGCTCTCTTCATCGATTTCGACATCCATACGGACGTGCCGCGTGCCGAAAATTGGGTCCTCAACGGGGAACATCGCATGTCCCGGGCGTCCTGCGCCGATAGTGTAAACCTTTATGCCCAGTGCCTTAGCGAGCTGAGCGGCTGTCATCGGGTCGATCTCTCCGCGATTGTTGACACCATCGGTGAGAAGAATGATAACCTTCGATTTTGCACTTGAATCTCGAAGGCGGTCAGCGCCGGTGGCTATTGCCGTTCCGATTGCGGTTCCATCCTCGATTTGGCCAATCTCCACGCCGTCGAGGAACTCGAGAAGGACTCCGTAGTCGAGCGTTAGCGGGCATTGCGTGAAAGCCCTCCCCGCAAAAACGACGAGGCCGATTCTGTCATTCGACCTGCCTTTGATGAATTCTCCCGCGACCATCTTCGATGCCTCAATCCGGTTTTTGGGTTTGAAATCGAGGGCGCGCATCGAGCCGGATATGTCGAGCACTATCATAATATCTATGCCCTCGGTGAACGTTGTTTGACGGACACTGCCCGCCCGGGGCCTCGCCGCGGCGAGAGAAAGAAAAATTAGGCCGAATAACTCCAGCCACGCCAGCGCGCCAAAAATCATCACCCTCGCCGATGGGCGTGCGCCTTTCAGAAGGCCGACATTCGAGTATCTTAGTGAGCCTCCGCGACGACGACGACGCCACACAAAAAGTGCGAGGACAACAGGAATCAGCAGGAACCACCACGGCGAAGCGAAATCTAAGAAGCCGTCAACCAGAGGCCCGAAGATGACATTCGCGGTTCTGTTAATGAAATCGCCTATCATTCGGCCTCCTTTCCGGCGGGGAGTTCCTCGACATTGGGCGCGGTCTCCGGTGATGGTTCGGGTTCGGGCGGCGTTGTGTGCTCTACGAAGTCCTTCGCACGGTCAATTAGATTGTAATGCCAGTCCTCCGGCGGAACGAACTTGGCGAACTTTACGAGGTCGCAACGCTCGAGAATATCCAGAAGAAGCTTTTCGTCGTCCTCAACAATAGGATATGCCGATGCCGAGAGGTTCTCCATCGTTTCGCCTGTCGAAAGTTCGAGTGCTCGGACGCCCATCTGCCTCTCGATATACTCTCGGACGATATCGGAGAGGCGCGAGTAGAACAACTTGAATTCTCTGCGGGAGAGCCAATCCCCCGCGACGAGGGCGGCGATTTCGCCCAAAGCCCACTCGCGAGGCGGAACCGCCGGCGCGGAGAAGCTGAGTATCGCGCCGGGGATATTTCGCCGTTTACGCCAATACAAAAAGCCGACTATCAATCCCGCAATGATAATCGCGACGACGGCAAGCCCAATCCAGAAACGCGCAGGGCGTTTGATGCGCTTGGGCGAGGTGATGTCTCGCAGAAGGTCATCCTTGGCCATCTGGAGGACTCTGCCGGCGGCGATTTGTTTCTCCATGCCCGCATAAGTCGTGTCCATCTCGGTGATTGCGCGGATGCGCTCCCAATCGGCCTCGGAGAGCAGAGATTTGACCGTGATGGGAATCGGCTCGGTGCGGAGGAAAACTGTCGTGTCATCGGATGAGTCGAAATATGCGATGGCCGTTGGCGGAATTATCCAATCTCCGACATCATAAGTGCTTATGTAATAAGTCATTGCCTCGCACTGGCGCCCATCGTCGAGGGGGGTGCGATCGACCGGCTCGAAATCAACAATCTGGAACTGCCCAAGCTCTGCGGCGGCACCCGGCCAGTGTATTGTAATATCAGGCTCGCGGACAATCTCGACCGTGTAGGTTATCAAATCGCCGATAGTAATAGTCGTCGGCTCGGCCGATGTCTGAATGGATGCCTTCTGCGCCAACGAGGCCATCGTTGCCAATGCGATAATCAATAATATACTACGCCATTTCATGCTACTATTCTTCGGGTTTGCTCAGGTTCTCCGGAAATAGCTGAACGTTCTCGGTTTCCATTAGTTCTTCGAAAATCTTGCCTTGAAGCTCGGCCATCTTCTGATATCGGAGTTTCTGTTCGACTTGCGAACGAACCTCCTCGAGCGGCCTATCGCCAAAATTTGCCTTGTTCATGTTATAATAAACTTCAATGTCCGATGAGGAGATTTGCACTCTATCGGCGATTCTCTCCTTGAAGAACGCCGCGACGATGATATTCATCTGCGCCGATTCGAGTTGATCGAGAATTTCCGGCCGTTGGTCGTATCCGGCGCGGATTGCGGCGTTATATATAAGCTGTTGGCCAATATATTCTTGCAGGAATCGCTGTTTCCCGACGGCATCGCCGAGCTGTGCCGATACCTCCCTCGGAAGTTCCTCCAGCGCGCTTTCTACCTCTTCGGCGGTGATTACTCTATCGCCGATTTTCGCGACTATCCGCGATGGGTCGTCGGCCTCGTCTGCGGGCTTGCCGAGCGAGACGCTTCGCCTAAGCAGGCTCTGTGCCTGCCGCGACTTGCCCATTCTGTCGAGCTGTGCGACTGCTTTGCGGTTCACATCGTCGATGAGCGGGTGCATAGGGTAAAGCTCTTGAAACTTGAGGAACGCCGCCATTGCTCTCGCCGGCTGATGGAGCTTCTCGCCGGAGATTGTGCCGACTTGGTAGAGAATGCTCCCCGCGTCGCGGTCGGAGAGGCGATATTCGGCGAAAATCCGCTCATATTCATCGACGGCCTGCTCATACAGTTCCGCGTTGGCGAGCTTGGCGGCGTAGCTTCTGGCCTCGTCGAGGCTCATGGGCTTGCGCTGTGGCATGGCTATCATAATAATCAGCGCGATCGCGGTGCAGAGTGTGCCCGCGAGGCTTATGATTAGGGCAATTCTTATCGTTTTACTCGGATCGCCTGTCTTATCCATAGCTTATCACCTTGTCCCTTATACCTAATACCCATAACCTATAACCCATAATCCAACACCTAATATCTCGCCGCCCTTTTCTTAAAGAACGCTATCAACTCGTCTATATACGGCTTGTCGATACGAATGTCGATTTTGTCCACGCCGATGCTCTTGAAAACTTTCTCGCGCTTAAGCTGTGCCTCGGATACATTGAGGCCGAACTTCGACCGAAGTTGCGGGTCGGATGTATCTATGAGGACGGTTGTGCCGGTCTCGGCGTCCTCCATCTCTACAAGGCCTATGCCGGGCATTTCAAGCTCGCGCGGGTCGGTAATGACTATCGGCACGAGGTCATGTTTTTTGGCGGTGACGGCCATTGCCTTCTCGTATCCCTCGCCGATAAAATCGCTTATCATGAACGCGATTGCGCTCCGTTTGGTGATTTTGTTCAGATAATCCAAAGGGAGCGCGAGGTCTGTCTGCGTGTCCTCGGGCTTGAAGTAGAGCAATTCCCGCAAAATGCGAAGGACATGGCGCTTGCCCTTTTTGGGCATTATGCATCGCTCAATTTTGTCGGTGAACATGATGAGGCCGACGAGGTCGTTGTTGTCGATTGCCGAGAACGCCAATAGCGCGCAGATTTCGAGGGCGATGTCGCGCTTCATGCTCGTTGCGGTGCCGAACTCGCCCGAGCTGGACACATCGACCATGAGCATGACGGTCAGTTCGCGCTCCTCCTCGAAAATCTTGACATAAGGCTCTCCGGTTCTCGCCGTCACGTTCCAGTCGATATTGCGAATATCATCGCCGACGACATACTCGCGCACCTCGGTGAACTCCATGCCTCGGCCTTTGAACACCGAGTGATATTTGCCGGAGAAGATGTCCTTGACAACCTTGTTCGTCCGGATGTCGAGGCGGCGGATTTTCCTAAATATCTCCTTGGGTATCATGTTGGTATAGGTTTTGGGTTATGGGTTATAGGTTTTAGGTAGTTCACTCTCCACTCTCAACTTTCAAATCTCAAATCTAAAAATACCACCATACCGCAACTGTTGCGCCGAACGGCCATGTCGCTTTTGGGACATGAAAAGTCGATACCGCAGAGGACGAGCCGCTATCGACGATGTTAAGTTCCATGCCGGTCGTGAATCCCAGCGCGATATTCACATCGCTAACGCCGACCTCCTCGAGGAAGACTTCGACGCCCATGAACGCCCCCGGCCTGAGGCTTATCGTATTCGTATGATAGCTATCATCGCCGGCTTTGAAATCCTCTGCGGAGAACGCGATGTCGAACTGCGGCTTCACCACGAAAGCGATGTTCTCCTCGATGCGCATGGGGATATTATATCCTGCGAGCGCGCCGAGCGAGAAGCCCACGCCGCCGGTGTCGTTTTTGTAGAACTCGGGAATGCGCACAGCGAAATCGATGCTCCGATACCCCGAAGTGGGAATGCGGTATCCTATGGCCAGCGGCGCGTTCATTATGCCAACCGCCGGGCCGAGTCTCGGCGGCGTGCTTTCCGTCACATCCTCGGCGGCCGAGAGTGTAATAGCAATAAGCAACACGAGTAGAAGCGCTTTCTTCATTTTTCTCCTTTAGAAAATCCTCCGGCCAAATCCGGAATGAAAAGCCTGCCTTTGCCGGCTCGTTTGGCCATATACATGGCCTTGTCGGCGGAGTCGATTAGCTCGTCCGATGACATCCCCGGGCGCCACCTGCAGATGCCTATCGATGCGGAGATTCCGCTATCCTCGAAAGATTTCTGCACTCTCTTGGCAATTTGCACGGCGGTCTCTGGTAGCACATTCTGAAGAATCGCCACGAACTCGTCGCCGCCGTATCTGAATCCCGTCCCGTGCCCCGCGATGGCGGATTTGATTGCCTGTCCCGCGCTTCGGATGAGCTGGTCTCCCCTGCGGTGGCCGTATTTATCGTTATATTGCTTCAGCTCGTCGAGGTCGATGAAAATTACCGACAATTCGCCCTTGCCTGCCGATGTCAGGCGGTCAAGCTCCTCCATGAGGAATATCGAGCTATATAGGCCTGTCGCGCGGTCAATGTCGAGCAGGTCTTTGAGTTTGCGCGACTGGTTTGCGGCCCTCGACAGCGCGAACATCCCAAAAATCCCAATCGCCAATATCGACAGCGCCGAGATGAGCAAATATAGGCCGGACTTCTCCGCCGGAAGCACCTGCCCAAGAAAGAACAGCAGGGCGAAGAGCACAACGCAGATTCCTATGAGCCACTGCACCATAAGCGGCGTCCGAATGCCGGACAAACTGTCCGGAGATTCGACAAGCTCCATGAATGCGCGGTCCCAGTCGCTCTCTTTGCGCTTTTTATTTTCGGCGGCTTTGTTCATCTACCTCTCTCGACATATCGTCATCAAGGCACCTCGACGGCACCGAGAACTTTGCGAACGATGTCCTCCGATGTAATCTCCTCAGCCTCGGCCTCGTATGTGGGAATCACCCGGTGGCGAAGCACGTCCATCGCGATTGTGCGGACATCCTCGGGGGTGACATATCCACGGTGTTGCATGAATGCGCGTGCCTGCGCGCAACTTCGCAGATAGAGCGTTGCGCGGGGGCTGGCGCCGTATTGGATTAGCTCCTCAAGCTCGTCGAGGCCATATTGCGAGGGCTTTCTCGTTGCGAAAACTAAATCGAGTATATACGATTCGATTTTCTCGTCAACATAGATGTCCCTGACGGTTGCCCGCGCCTTGACGATGTCCTCGGGTTTGACGGTCGCGGAGGCTCTCGGCGGCTGGATTTTGCCGTGAATGCGCATCACCTCGCGCTCCTCCTCTCGCTCGGGGTATTCCACGATGACTTTGAGAAGGAAGCGGTCAACCTGCGCCTCGGGAAGGGGATATGTCCCCTGTTGCTCGATTGGGTTCTGGGTAGCGAGCACCATGAACGGGTTCGGCAGTGGGAATGTCTCCTCGCCGATAGTCACCTGCCGCTCTTGCATCGCCTCCAGAAGCGCGGACTGGACTTTCGCCGGCGCGCGGTTGATTTCATCGGCGAGAATGATGTTGGCAAAAATCGGGCCTTGCTTCGTGGTGAATGTGCCTTTGGCTTGATTATAGACCAAAGTCCCAACTATGTCCGCCGGCAGAAGATCCGGCGTGAATTGAATCCGCTGGAACTCGGCCTGCACGATGTTCGCCAATGTCTGCACAGAGAGCGTTTTCGCGATTCCCGGGACACCCTCGAGAAGGACGTGTCCGTTGGCCAGAAGTCCGATAATTAAGCGGTCGATAAGTAGTTTTTGGCCGACGATTACCTTGGAGAATTCGGCTCGCATGTCCTCCACGAAGCGCGACTCCTCGGCGATTCGCTCGTTCAAGCGCATGATTTCTTCGTTCATATCACCTCGCTTTTTGTATAGTTATTCTTTGTCGTTTTACGATGGCTCTTCCTCGGGGGCAAATCTCTTTTCGCCGAAAGTGAGCAGGCCTTCGAGCGCCGTCTCGATTGCGTCGCGGTCGTCTGGCGTGGGCTTATGGGCGGCGAAGCGCACTTCGTCGCAAATCCCCAGAGCCATGTCGATGCTTCTCACCGACGAGACGCCTTTGTCTTCCAGCGCGGAGACCATCTCCCGTTTCGAGAGCTTGGATGTGTCGATGGCGTATCTGTCGAATATATAGTTGTAAAGAATTCGCGTGATTCCATCGATGTAGGCCGCCATATCAGACTCTCTCTGGGGCTTGAGTTTGGCGAGCCGCTCGCGGGCGGTCTTCTCCGGCGGGTCGGGGATTTGCTCAGGCGAAGCCTCCACCGGCGTTTTTTTCGAGAGAACGAATGCGATAGCCGCCCCCGCAATGACAATCGCCACGACGATGAGAATGACCAGCCAATCGGCGCTCTCCTTAGGGAGAACCGGCTCGGTGACCTTGATTTCGAGGCGGCTCGTCGTCAGCGACCTGCTCTCGCCGTTCGGAACGAAGACATACTGCACCCGAAGCGGGTTGAAATATGCCATGCCTATCGAAATCGGCGTGTAGCTGTATCGGTATTCTTTGATTAACTCGGTGCCGCCGTCGCGGCGCTCCGTGCGGTTTGCCTGCGATGTTGCCACGAGGGTGAGATTGCTCACCGGCGGCGAACCCGGCTCGGCGATTGCGTAGTCGTCGGGGTTGCCACGAAGTTTGAGCTTCATCGTGAAAACAAGCGTATCGTTTTGGGCGACTGAGTCCGCCGAGAGCGAGCTTTCAATCTCGATGTCGCCCCACTCGGGAACGGAAGTCGCCTCGGCCTCCTGCGCGAGAATGCCGGACGCTAAAATAATCAAAACATAGATAATGGCCATATCGACCTCCGAGGCCTATATTTCCTCATTCGGGGGAAACCGCTCCGAGCTTTGACAAATGTTGATCGCGTCCGCCGCATCTTTCGCAATCCTCATTTTACTCGCCGCTCGGAAGCGGCATTCCCGATATTTGATAGCCCGAAGTTCCCCAAGGAGGTAAGGTGCGAACGAGCTATCGTTTGTCATCGTGTAAATTCAATGCAACATACATCATCCCGTCGCCTCTTCCGACGAGGAGAAGTAGCGGCCTCCCCGATGGTGTTTTTTGAAGCTGACGGTTGAATTCATCGATTTTGCCGACCTCACTGCGATTGACCTCGAACACGATGTCGCCGGGCATAATCCCCGCGCGGTCTGCGGGGGAGCCTGGCTCTACGGATTTGACGATGAGGCCTTTGGAATAGCCGAACTGCACGAGGTCGGACGGCTCCGCCGGCTCGAGTTCGATGCCGATGTCCGGGGATTTCTCCGGCTCGGGCTTCAGTTCCGCCACCGCATCGGGTGAATCGCCCAAAACGATGTCGATAGTTCTCACTCTTCCATCGCGGATAATTTCGAGAGAAATCTTGGTGCCCGGGGGATTGGAAGCGATAACATTCCTAAGCTCCGATGAGGTTTTCACCGGCCTGCCATCTATTGAAATCACGAGGTCGGATGCTTTGAGGCCGGCTTTATCGCCCGCCTGCCCGGAAACGACATGAGTTATAATAACGCCGTCCGTCCTGTCGATGCCCATAGCATCGGCCAGTTCGGGCGTAAGGTCTTGTATGTTGATGCCGACATAGCCGCGCCGGACTTTGCCGTGCTCGATGAGCTGATCCATGACGGCTTTCGCCATGTTGCTCGGGATGGCGAACCCTACGCCGGCGGACGATCCTGTGCGCGTGGCTATCGCCGTGTTAATTCCGATAAGCTCGCCGTTCATGTTGACCAGCGCGCCGCCGGAGTTGCCCGGATTGATTGCCGCGTCGGTCTGGAGGAAATCCTCATAATCGGTGATTCCCACGCGGTTTCTGCCTTTCGCCGAGAGAATTCCCGCCGTCACGGTATGGTCGAGGTTGAACGGATGGCCGACTGCCAGCACCCATTCGCCTATGCGAATCTTGTCCGAATCGCCCAGCTTGATAGCGGAGAGCGGTCCGTCCGGCTCGATTTTGAGCACTGCGAGGTCGGTTTTGATGTCTGTGCCGACCACCTCGGCGTCGAATGTTCTATCGCCGGCCTTGACGCGGATGTCATCGGCGTTGGCTATGACGTGATTGTTTGTGAGAATATATCCGTCGGTCGTGACGATGACGCCGCTTCCCAGTCCCTGCTGGCGGAACTCGTCGTATTGAGGCTCGCGGTCGCGGGGACTGTCTGGCAATCCGAAAAAGCGCCGGAAGAACTCGTCGTCGAAGCCGAAGCTCGGCCTCCGGATGCGTATGACTTGCTCGGAGTAAACCGTGACGACGGTCGGCATGATCTCCTCGGCGATGTCCGCGAAGTTCGGGAGCATGATGCCATTTCGGGGCGATGGGCGTTCCTGCGCCCCTGAGGTGGATACCTCGACTTTGCCCGCGCGGAAAAGGGCGTCCCAGTTGGCCGTCGCGATGACCCCCAAAAGAAAGCCCGATATAATGAGCGTGGCGGTCAACGCCGTGGTGCGCTTAAGTATGCTCATATCGTCCCCTCTCGGCTGTCTGCCGGAGCGCGAAGATCGAGGGCATCGGCAATTTGAGAGAGATCGAGCGGCTTGCCGAAAAAAGAATCCGCGCCCATGGCGATGCTTCGCCGGCGGTTGTCGTCAATGTCCTTTGCGGTTACTACTATTGTGTATATTGTCGAATGGCGAGATTTAATCTGCCGGAGAATATGCAGTCCGTCAAATTCGCCCTCAATATTGATGTCGATGATTGCCGCGTCGAATGACGGTGAGAAAACGGAAGCGAAATCATCGGCGTTCTTGATGCACTCGCATTCGACGCCGAAGCCCGATAAAAAGTCGGTCAGCGTTTCCGAAGCCGCGCGGTCATCCTCCAGAATCAGTATTTTTCTAATCTTCATCATCGCGCATTTAATAAATGCAAGCGAAATGCCAAACCACGCAAAATAGCGTATTTATGCGCCTCAGTAGCGATTTGATCGATCGAGACGGGATAGTGGGTGTTTGTCATATTGGCAAAAGATTTTGCTTGTAGTTCGCGCGGGGGCGTCGGCGGCCGTGGACGGCCAGCGAAGTAGTCGGGGCGGGATTGGCGCTTAGTGCAGAGTCTTCCCACCGACTACTTCGCTCCCTCCTGCGATTTGACAAATCGCAGGAGGGGCCGACGCCCCCGCGCTCGGATATGGGAATTTTGCGCATTGGCTGAAATTCGCAAAAAAAATTACAAAATAACTTGAAAATTTTGATATGCTGTATAATATCTTTCAGAGATTAGACTCTTGGTCGTAAAATTAACATGAGTTTTTAGCGAGCCTAACTTTCGGAGGATATATGAGAAGACGCGAACTGGATAAACTTCGCAACAAAAGGCTGTTCCTAAGTTCTGCGGAGGAGCTTTTCGAGCAAAAGGGCTACTCCGGCACGACAATCGAGGAAATCGCCGAGCGCGCGGGCTTTTCCAAAGCCACCATATACAATTACTTCGGCGGCAAGGATCACCTTTTAGTCGAGCTTATTCAGGAAAAATTTCGTAGCCTTCTCGAAAGCGCCAATGAGATTTTCTCTCGCGAGAACACGCTCGAGGAGGGCATATTCGACTACATCACGCTGTCTTTTGAGTATTTCCAACGAAATACCACACTCTTTAGAATGATGATGGCCGACGGAATGCACCACTCCGAGTTAGTCCATAACATTATACACCCCAATGTTTTCGAGGGATTGCAGAATCTTCGAATGAGCCTGACGGCCTTCTTTGAAAAGCATCGCGATAAGGCGAACCCGAACATCGCTACGGAGGATTTGGCGCTGATGCTCATGACGATGATAGGCGGATATGCCAGCGAGATGGGATTGCTGTGTAAAGATTTCGACATTATGTCCAAAAGGAAAGACGTTTTAGAGCTGTTCCTGCACGGCGCGGCGAAAGTTAGCTGAAAAGATTTGTTCAAAAGGACGCAGATGAAAACTATTATTACATTATTATTAGTCGCGCTCACGGCGGCGCAGTTCGCCGGAGCGCTCACTCTGGATGACGCAATCGAGCGCGGGCTGGAGGCCAACGCGCAGGTCAAGATTGCGCAATATGGCCGAGATTCCGCCCGCGAGGACGCGAAGATTGCGCTAACCAACTTCCTCCCGCGCGCCAAAGCCGAAGGCTCATACACGCGCCTCGGCGAGGTGCCGGTCATCCAAATGCCGCCCATGTTCGGCGGCATGACTATCGAGATGGGCAAGCAGGATAATTATAGGCTGAATGTCGGCGTCCAACAGCCGATTTTCACCGGCGGGAAAATCGTTCAGGGTTATCGCGCGGCGCGGTTTAGCGCGCTCATGCAGGAGCAAAACCTCCTCAGCGAGAAGACATCCACCGTCGTGAATATCGCGCAAGCATACTACGGCGTGGTCAAGGCCGAGCTTTTTTTGGAGAACATGCAACAAGCCCGCGAGCGAATGGACGGCCATCTCGCCGTTATCGAGGGCATGTTTGCGCAGGGAATGGTTTCGCGCAACGACCTGCTCCAAACGCGCGTGGCAAGCTCGGAAATCGACCTCCTGATAATCCGCGCGAACAACGCCGTCAACGCCACTCGCCTCGGGCTGAACTTCCTGCTCAATTTCCCCTCGGACACCATGCTCGCGCTCGAGCCGGACACATCATCGGCGAATGTCGCATGGCCTGCGCTGAGCGACGGCATCGAATACGGCCTCTCATGGCGTCCGGATATCCGCATGCTGGAGCTTGGCGTCAGTGCGACACGCGCCGTCGAGGCTATCTCGTGGGGAGCTTTCGCGCCAGATGTCGTCGGGATGTTCAACTGGACATATCAGCGCCCCAATCAGGCCTTGGAGGAGGAATTCTACGACTCTTGGAACGTCACGATCGCGGCAAGTTGGTCGCTTATCTCCTTCGGCGAGAGGATTTTCTCCGTCCGCAAAGCCCGATTTAACAGACGACAAACCGCCGAGACCCTCGATATGGCTACCCGCGCCGCCGAGATGCAAATCCGCAACCAGTTCAACGCCCTCGATGAGGCCGAAAAAGCCCTCGAAGTATCGAGAAGGCGGCTCGAACAGGCCAACGAGGCATACCGCGTAGCAGTCGCCGAGTTCGAGACGGGGCTGGTCACGAACACGAACATCCTCGACGCGAACAGCACGCTTATTCAGGCGCAGGCCGAATACATCTCGGCCATCGCCGATTTGAAAATCGCCGCAATCGAATACGAGGCCGCCATCGGCGCAGTGGTGACGGAGTAAGGCAAGATATGCTTCGCTTTACCCATAAGATGGAATCTCGCGCCTCTTTTCTGTCATTTCGAGGAGAGCGAAGCTCGACGAGAAATCTCAGCCGCCCAAGAATAGCGAGATTTCTCGCTTGGCGCGAAATGACTAACGGGACGAAAGCGTCAATCACCGACCAATGTTTTGAAATTTAGCTGTCTGAACAAATAAGGAGTCAAAGATGACAAGGAAGATATTTTTTGCATTAGTAATCGCGATGGCCACGATTGGCCTTATAGGTTGCGGCAAAGACCAATCCGAAAAGGTCGGATTTATCCGCGAAAGAGTTTCCGTCGTCCTGCATGAGGTTGAACAGACCGACCTCGAGGAGACGGTCAAGTTCACCGGCAGGCTCGAGGGCGAGATGGACATCATGGTATTCCCCCAGATGCCGGGAACAATCGAGCGAATCTTCGTCGATGTGGGCGAGAAAGTCCCGCAGGGACGCCTTCTCGTTCGCATGAAAGGCGAGACGCTCCAGCAGGCGCAAGCCCAATTCGAGGCCGCCGAGCAGACATACGAGCGCATGAAATCGCTTTACGAAGATAGCCTCATCGCCCCGCAGAGCTATGATCAGGCGCGAGCGGGCTATCTCGCCGCAAAGGCCGGATACCACCAAGTGCTCGACAACACCGAGCTTAGGGCGCCCTTTGCTGGCACTATCGTGGGGAAATATTTCAACGAGCACGATGTCTATGCCCCGGGGATGCGCGGAATCGTCCGCCTCGCAACCACCGAACGCCTCAAGCTTCCCGTGACTATCGCCGCGAAGGATTTCCGGAGACTTTCTCCGGGAATGTCGGCGCGCATCACTTGCGAAGTCTTCCCCGATACAACTTTCGACGGCAAACTCGATCACCTCTCCCCCGGCGCCGACCCAATAACAGGCCTCTTCTCCGGCGATATCATACTCGAAAACAAGGGCGGGAGGCTTCCCGTGGGGGTTTTTGTCGAGGCAGAGGTAATCGTGAATGTAATCGACAACGCCCTCGTTGTTCCGCGAACCTCCATCGTCGCCGACAGCATCGCTTTCGTGTTCAGCGGAGGCAAAGTCGAGCGCCGAGTTGTCGAGACGGGACTCATGACGAGCAGAATCGTGCAACTTACTTCGGGCGTTAAGGCCGGCGAGATGGTCGTCAGCAGAGGGGCGGTTGGTCTTCGCGACGGCCTCGAAGTCCATGTCGCGGGGGAGGTTGGAAAGTGACAATCCCTGAATTTTCAGTCAAGCGGCGAGTGACAATATCCATGTTCGCCCTTATCCTCGTGGTGATGGGGATTTGGGCGTTGTGGGGGCTTGGTCTCGACTTGTTCCCCGACATCGAATTTCCCATGGTCACCGTGACAACGGTATATCCCGGCGCAGGTAGCGAAGAGGTCGAGAAGAACGTCACCGAGCCGCTGGAGGGCTATGTCGGGACGGTGAGCAATCTCAAGAAGGTGCGCTCCGTTTCCCGCGAAAACTTATCCATGCTCATTCTCGAATTCGAGTGGGGGACAAACATCGATTTCGCCGCACAGGATGTCCGCGCATCGCTGGACGAAGCGTTAGACTTTCTGCCGGAGGACGCCCGCAGGCCGTTCGTGTCGAAGTTCGACATCGGCCAGATGCCGGTTATGACCATCCCAATCACCGGAATGGACGACACGAGGGCGCTGAGACAGTTGGTCGAAGACCAAATTGCCGCGCCGCTTAAGCGCATCGACGGTGTGGCGAGCATACTTGTCTTCGGCGGCGACGAGCGCGAGGTGCAGGTCTTCCTCGATGGCCTCAAGATGCGTGAACTGGGCATTTCGCCATCGGATGTCCAGAACGCAATAATGGTGCAGAACATCAACATGCCCGCAGGGCTTATCAATATTGGCGAAGAGGAATATCTTCTGCGCACAATCGGCGAGTTTGGGAGCGTCGAGGAGGTCGGCGAGATAGTCGTCGGCGCGACGCAGTTTGGCCAGCCGATTCACCTTGCCGAAATCGCCGATGTGAGGGACGCGATAAAGGAAACGCGTTCTTTCATCCGCGGAAACCGCAAACAGGGCGTCGTGATGATTGTCTTTAAGCAATCGAACTCGAACAGCGTCGCCGTGGGAAACCGCGTGAAAAAAGCACTCGATGCACTATGGACGGACATGCCCGACAACATCGAATACACTTTTGGGCTTGATATGGCCGACAGCATCACTCGCGTGGGCAATGCCACATCGATGAACGCGATAATCGGCGGCGTTCTGGCAGTCCTTATGATTTGGATTTTCCTGCGAAACTGGCGGCCTACATTCGCGATTGCGCTGGCGATTCCTCTCTCCGTGGTGGCGACATTCATCCCGCTCCGGCTCGCCGGATATACGCTCAACATCATGACACTGGGAGGTTTAGCGCTCGGCGTGGGCATGCTTGTCGATAACGCGGTTGTCGTTATCGAGAACATATATCGAAACATCGAGCTTGGCAAACATCGTGGGGAGGCATCGAAAGTCGGCGCGAATCAGGTCGGGATGGCGATCACCGCCAGCACGCTCACTACAATCGCGGTTTTCCTCCCTATGGTGTTCTCTGCGGGGCTTGCCGGCCAACTCACGCGGGGACTTGCAATGACAATCTCGTTCGCGCTGATATGCTCGCTTGTTGTCTCTCTGTCGATTGTTCCGATGGTCGCGTCTCTGCTTTTCCGGCGCGAGAAGACAATAAAAAAGACCAAGCTCGGCATCTTCGACAGGGTTCGAGCGAAATACCGCAAGTCGCTCGAATGGGCGATTTACCATAAAGGCGCTATGGTATTGATTCTCATTGTGGTTCTGGCCGTGTCGGCGGGGGTTTTCACGTTTGTGGGAAGCGAATTTTTCCCGAAGGCCGATGACGATATGGTAACTATCAACATGAGACTGCCCGTTGGCACGCGCGTGGGCGTGACGGACGAGAAGGCTATGTTTCTTGAGGACATCGTCTTCAGCATTCCGGAGGTTGACCGCGCGATGACAATGGTCGGCTCGGAGGCACAGATGGGTTTCGGGCCGAAAGGCTCGAATGAGGCTATGATGATGGTAGTCCTCGACCCCAGCAGAAGGCGCAAAAGCGGCGAAATCGCCGATGAGATAACGGAGCGATTCCCGGACTTCGAGGGTGTGGAACTTGAGCTTACAGAGATGAACATGATGAGTTCCGGCGAAGGCGACATCGATATCAAGATTTTCGGCGAAGACAACGACCGATTGAGAGAATACTCTCTGGTGATTGCCGATGTAACCCGTGATATTCCCGGCTTTGCCGATGTGCGCTCCAGCGTGGAACAGGGCAAGCCCGAGATTGAGATTCGCATTAACAAGCAGAAAGCGTCCCGCCTCGGCGTTCCGACATACCTTCTGGCGAACCAAATACGCACGCTCACGCTCGGCGCTGTCGCCACGCGCCTCCGCGACCGCGCTGGCGAGGAGACCGACATCCGCGTGCGCCTCCGCGAGGACGAACGGCTGGACATCGAGGACATTATGAACATGCCCATCTCAACGCCCATGGGCTTCGTTCCGCTGAAGGAGGTCGCCGATTTCATCGAGGCCGAAGGGCCGGTGCGCATCGAACGCGAGATGCAGACGCGTCTCGTCCACGTCTATGGCAACCGCAGAGGAAGAGACCTCGGGAGCATCGTGAAAGACATCGAGGAACGAATCGCGCCCATCGTGGCGAATTTCGAGCCGGGATATGACTATGAAATTTCCGGTGAACAGGAGCAGATGAAGGACGCATTCCAAGATTTGGCCATTGCCATGCTTTTGGCGATTATCGTCGTATATGCAATCATGGCCGCGCTGTTCGAATCGCTCGTTCAGCCGCTTGTGATAATGGTGGCGCTTCCGCTGGCCGCAATCGGCGTAGTATGGATTTTCCTTATCTCCGGCTCGACGCTGTCCGTTGTGTCCTTCGTGGGGGTGATCATCCTCGCCGGAATTGTGGTGAACAACGGGATTGTGCTGGTTGACCATACGAATCAGCTCCGCCGAAACGGCCTCTGCAAAGAGGACGCACTCGTTCAAGCGGGCTATGACCGCATTCGGCCGGTGCTCATCACTGCGCTCACGACGATTATCGGCATGCTCCCTATGGCTATTGCCCGCGGCGATGGCGCAGAGCTTCGTTCGCCCATGGCGCTCACTGTCATCGGCGGCCTTATCTCGGCGACTTTCTTGACACTATACTTCGTCCCCGTGTTCTATTCAATCGCAGATAAGCTCTCGATTCGCGCGCAGAAAAACTTCGTAGCACTCGTCCATGGCGAGGAAGAAGCTAACGGCCTCGCCCAAACCGATAATAGTTGCGAGCTTGCGCCGGAGTAGTCGATAAGTCAATAATAACTAACGAAGGCCGAACCCGCGGGTTCGGCCTTTTCTTTGGCTCGCGCTTTCCGGCGGCGTCGGCTCGCATAGCTACGCAAGCGTAGCTATGCGTAGCGGCGAACCGGAGCGGAAGCTCTGTGCCAAAAGCATAAGACATCATTCCGGTTCGCCGAAGCAACCTTCGGTTGCGCCGACGCCGCCGGAGCGAGCTTCATCTGAAATGCAATAACGGGGATACGGGCGCTATTGCGCCTCGGCGATGCGGATTTTTCGCGCTTTACGGAATATCCAGAAGTAAATAACACCCCACATGAATCCCAAACCATAGCCGAAGTGAATAACGAGGAAGCTCAGCAAGGCCGCGGGGATGTATCTGAAACCGTGCTTGAAAGCGATTTTCAACGCGGAGCCTATCGCGGCGACAGAATAAATTCCCGCCAGCGCGAGAAGAGCATACAGCGCCGGCGCTGAGAAAAAGCTCGCAATCCCCAGCGCGACCACCGCCAGAACGAAAAGTGGCGGCACGAGATGCCGCTTGCGGACGGCGTTCACGAAGCGGCCAATCATGAATGTCCGCCACTTCGCGGCCTTGAAATACTCTTTCCAGAGGCTCGCGTATGTCGGCCGGTTGAAATACAGGCTTTTGATTTCCGGCGAGAAGTAAATCCTCGCGCCGCCGGCGGTAATCCGCTGGTTAAACTCGTAATCCTGATTACGCGTGAGGCGCTCGTCGATATACCCGAATTTGTCGAAAAGCTCTCTTCGATATGCCGCAAAACTCGGATTATCGATATATTGGGGCTTGTTGCCGGTTCTGGCCGTCACGCCGCCGAGGCCGAACACGCTGTTGAGCGCGTATCCAATCCCCTGCGGGACGGTCCTCTCATCGTTGCAGGTGCTGATTATCAGCCCCCCGACTGCGTCCGCGCCGGTCTTCTCGAGAAATTCGATTTCCTTCTCGATAAAGTTGTCGGACATCATCGCGTGGCCGATGAAGTGAATGAACACATCGCCGCGGGCGTTCTTGTATCCGGTGTTGAGGCCGCAGGGCGTGTTGCCTTTGGGATTGTCGAGAATGCGAAGCTCGATATCGCTTCTCTCGGCGAACGACCTCGCAATCTCCATTGTCGCGTCCGAGGAACAGCCATCGACAATGAGAATCTCGATAAGCTCGTGCGGATATGTCTGCCGAGCGACAGAATCGAGGCACCTTGCGAGATATTTCTCCTCGTTCCGCACGGGAATGACAACAGACACAGAAGGCGGCGAAACGCCCTCGGTGCTTATTCCCTCGGCGCAAACAGGCGCCTCTAATTGTGTCTTTTCTTCAGACATAGATTGGTCAATATATAAACTACTTCGTCGATGTCAACATTAAACATTTCCCCTCGACGTTATAGGCGAAAGGGGAGAATATCGCTTTAAGAATTGATATTGCAGTTTTCATTCCAAAAACCTCGCGCCGGAAAATTGCAAAATTGTTTCTTCGGAAATCACAAAGTGGAATGAATTCTGCACAATCATAAAACTGAAATGATGAAGAAAGAACAATGTTTTCAAAACTTGACATTCTGTCTATAGTTCATATTTTAATGCAGAATTGAAAATTCAAACTCGATTAAGGAGTAAAATGAAAAAGGCACTACCCGTTATCCTCGCCGTAGCACTTTCTGCGATAGCGCTCTTCGCCATCACGGAAACCACTGCCGAGAACGCCCCCCAAGCCGCAACGGAAAACGTTCAGCAGGCGGAACAACCCGCCCAGACCGCAACGACCGCACCAAAAGCAACCGGTTGCCCTCATCGCGCACAGGTTCAAAGCCAGAAACATGAATGTCCGCACTCCAAGGCAGAGGGACACAACTGCTCCGCCAAGTCCGCCGAAAAAGGCGAACACAAGTGCACTCATGCCGCCGGCGAACATAAGTGCGGCCACGGCAAAGACGGCGCCCCCTGCGGCGAGAACTGCTGTAAGGTGACCGGCGACAAAAGCTCATGTTGCTCAGTAGCATCCAAGAGCGCCGGCGAGACCAATACCGAAACTAAGCCCGCCGTCCGTAGCCTCGGCTGTGGCGGGTCGAAAAATTAGCTCGAAGAAAACTCGTTTTTTCGGAGGCGTCGCTTGCGGCGCCTTTTTTTTATATAAAAAAAGGGGCGCATGAGCGCCCCTGTGGTAGAAAATCCCCCAAGGACGCTAAAAGTCAATCGCCACGCCGAGGCTTATTGTGAGAAGATCCGTGCGAGATAAGGTCAAGAAGAAATGCAGGAGGGAAATCGATATTTCTGTTTCTGAAGGACTAACCCCGACATCGAATCGGGTTAGACAAGCCGATTTCCCTTTGCAGTGCAACAAGTTAGAATTCGAGTATTGACATATTGAGTATCGTAAATATAATTGTATAGTTATAGGCCTATAGTATTATAGGGCCAATGCGCTGACTTTTTTGCATTAAAATTGACTCAAACCGAGGAAGAGACATGAAGAAATTTATTCCCCTCGCTATTTTCGCTGTGGCTTTGTTAGTGACCGTTTTCGCGTGTGCTACGGCGGGGCCTTCGCCCCAGCAACTCGAAGAGCAGGAGCGCGCCCGTCAAGAAGCGAAAGAAGCTCGAAGCGACTCGCTCGAGCAGGAAGTGCGAATAGCTTGGTCTTTGGGAATGGAGTATTACAAAAACACCCAATATGCGGACGCGATTCGCTATTTCAAGCAGATGGTCGAAGAACTCGACCCGATGGATAACCGAGGCTGGAGATACCTTGCCGACAGCTATTTCCGCATGGGCGAGCACGATAGCGCATTTGCAGTCTATGCCGAGGGAATCCAGCGCTTTCCGGAAATTGCATTCCTTCACCGCGGGCTGGCTATGCTATACCAACGAAAAGCCGCCGAAGGCCAGCCGGAGCTGTTGGACAGCGCAATTGCATCATACATTATAGCTTATGAGCTGGACAATACCGATGCCTACTCCCCGACGCAAATCGGCATGGTTTTGCTCTCCCGTGGCATGCTCGATTCCTCTTTGGTGTGGTTCACAAGGTCTGTCGAGGCGGATCCCAATCAAACCGATACATGGCTCAAAATGGCCGACCTCTACCTCGTCCGTGGGAATTGGGAAGGCGTTCGAGAGGCGTATCGTAATCTCGCTCGAATCGACCCAACGAACACGGAGTATGCCCTTAACCTCGGAAGGGCACAGGCAAACACCGGCGATTACGAGGACGCCGTCGCCACGCTCGAAGCATACATCGTGTCCAATCCCGAGGACTATCGAGGTTACCAATACATGGGGCTTGTTCACGCCGCCAAGGAGCGATACGACCTCGCCCAGAGGTCTTTCATAGATGCGGAGAAGCTTGCGCCTACGAATGTTCGCCTGCTATTGGACATCGCGGACACATATATTCAGATGAAGAGATTCGATCAGGCGACGCAATACCTTAATAAGGCACGCCAGCAAGATCGCAACTCCTGTCAGGCGATAGTCGTGGAGGGGGACATCTGCGTAGGCCGCGCCCGTGCCGCCGTCCCCGAGGAGGGCGTCGGAGTGCGCGAGAAACTTCGCTTCGAGTGTTGCTATGAAATATACAGCAGGGCTGTCAACCGTGGGGACTGCGACCGCTGGGGCGATGTCGCCCGCATGAAGATGCGCTATCTCGACCAGTTCTTGCCCACTGCCCAAGAAAAGACGGAGTTCTTCTTTATTCACCCCGATCTCGAGGGCAAAATTTGCGATTGAGGAGCCACATTATGGCGAAAAAATTAGCCCTAACGGCAGTTCTTTCGGCGATTCTGGCTGGCCTCTTCACAGGTTGCTGGACGAGCCAATCCGAGAAGCAACATCTTCTGGCCAAGCCTAACTATGAGGCAAGTTTGGCATATTATCGCGAGGGAAAGGTCGCGCAGGCCAAAGAGGAGATTCTGCTGGCACTGGAGAAATACCCCGAATTCACCGAAGCGCATATACACTATCAGGTTATCCGCGCCAGAGAAATCGAGCCTAAGGAGCTTCTCGACGAATATGACCGGCTTCTTAAGCAAAACCAAAGCGACGCGCGATTCCACTTCCTCTATGGCCGACTGTTGGCAGATATCGAGAAGCAGGAGGCCGTCTATCAGCGCACCGTTCAGCTCGATGAGAAAAGCCCTTGGGGGCACTTCGGCCTCGGATGGGTGTCGTTCAAACGGAGCGACTATGAGACGGCGGTGAGCTACTTTAACAAAGCCATCGACCTCGACCCGGAGAACCCGTTGTTCCACAACGACTTGGGCGGCGTATATTATTTCATGGGCATGTATGAGGAGGCGATAGCCGAGCTGTCGCTCGCGAGGGAGCTTAACCCGCTGTATCCCGTGCCGTTCGCCAATCTCGCGACGGCCTACTATCAGCGCGGCGATTTCGACATGGCCATCGACATGCTCGAGGAATATCTTCGCCTCTTCCCGGCGGCACCTGACGCGCAAGAGACGCAGAGAAAACTCGTCCAGCTTCGGGGAAAATAGCCCATGTCCAATACGGAACACCGCCTCGCCGGTGGCACATTCGGCGTCCTTATGAAGTGGGCGGCCGTTGCTGTGGCGGTTATTCTGCTGGGCTTCAACCTCATTAACTTCCTGCAATACAAGCGCATAGAGCCAATTCTATCCGAGAAGATAGCGGACGGCCAAGCTCTCGAAACCCGCGCCATCGCCGAGGCGATTCGGCCGGCGAGAGTCCGCTCGATGGCCGTGGACTCATCGGGCATATACGCGGCGCTTCTCGCCGAGCAAATCGACCGATACGCCGAGGACGGCTCGTTCGCCTCGATAACGATTCTCGACACGCTTGGGAACATCGTCCATTCGACGCAAAGAGCTTACGCGCGAGGGGATTTTTACCCATATATCGAGAGCGACCGCATGGCGTTCAACACCGCGCTTGGAGGCGCGACTTCCGGCGGTGAACTCTACCGCGTCGGCGGGAGGCAATTCCGCGGAACTTACGCGCCAATCGCCGACGAGCTGGGCGCGACGCGCTGGGTGCTTGCGGTCGAGGCGGGCGCGGAATATTACGAGGTTCTTGCGCTGTTGCGGAGAAATCTCCTCATCTTCGCGATTCTGTCGATTGTTGTGGCGATTGCCGGCGGGGCGATTCTCCTCTCTACCATGATGATTCTGAGGAGGATGGAGCGGCGAATCCTCAACATCTCGAAGATGGCGACCATGGGACAAATGGCGGCGGGAGTCGCACATGATTTGCGCAACCCGCTGTCGATAATCCGCGCATCGGCGGAGCGGCTGGCGAAATCCTCGCCGGAGAGGCGCGAAGGGCTTGTCGAATCGATTGTCGAGGAGGTCGCGCGAATCGATGGCACGGTCGAGGAATACCTCGCGATGGCGAGGCCGCATTCCAAGGACGAGTCGGTCTTCTCGCTCGGCGGTTTGGCCGAGGAGGTCGCAGGGAGCTTCTTCGCAGGAGACGGGCACAAAGCGACTACCCTTAAGGCGAGCTGGGAGGGCAATGCGAAAATTTCCGCGCCGGCGGGCGCAATCCGACGGGCGATAATCAACATTCTCGCAAATGCCGTCGAGGCACTCCCCGACGGGGGAACGATACGCATCCGCTCGCTCGACGAGGGCACCCGAGTGCTCCTCGTAATCGAGGACGACGGCAAGGGCGTGAGCCGAAAGCAGGCCGCGCGCATATTCGAGCCGTTCTTCACCACCAAGCCCGAGGGCACGGGCATAGGCCTCACTCTCGCCAAGAAGATTATCGAGGATGCCGGCGGCGAACTGTGCCTGAAAAAATCGGAGCTTGGCGGGTGCGCTTTCGAGATAGCTTTTCCGAAAGCCGAGGTGTAGTTTGGCCCGAAAACTGTTGAATATTTAGGCTGGTTTTGACAACATTTTAATCAATGATTGAGAAAATGCTGATGCGAACAAATAAAATGGTTTCAACATGAAAATATTTGCGATAGGTTTTATAATCGTCTTGTCTATTACGTCTTTCGCCGATACGGCCGATACCACCGATACAGCCATCGAGGAGCTTGTAGAGGAGGCTCGAGCCGATTTATTGGCAGATATGGTCGCACCGACAAACCTCACGATGGTAAATTCCATCTATTCGGATTTCGCGCCCTATGTCTCGGCGGACGGCCAGAGGCTTTACTTTTCCAGCAACCGCCGAAACGGCATCGAGGATTTCTATGTCTCGGAGTTTCAGAGCAACCGCTGGCAGACGCCAACTCCGCTCGGCGCGCCAATCAACACCGATGCCAACGAGGGGAGCATGGCCGTCTCCGTTGACGGCAACACGATAATCTTCACCGCCTGCGGAAGAAAGGACGCATACGGCACCTGCGACCTATACATCTCCGAGCGCGTGGCGGAAGGCTGGAGCGAGCCGCGCAATCTCGGCAGGAACGTCAACAGCAGGGGATGGGACGGACATCCCTCGCTGTCCGCCGATGGCAAGACGCTGTTCTTTTCGAGCGACCGTTTCGGCGGCTTCGGCGGGAGGGACATCTGGCTCTCCCGCAAGACAGACCGAGGCTGGAGCCGGGCGGAGAATATTGGATTTCCAATAAACAACGCCCGCGATCAGGCCAGCCCGTTCATCCATCCCGACGGCGTCACGCTTTACTTCTCCAGCGCCGGCCATGGCGGCCTCGGAATGCTCGATGTCTTCAAATCGGAGATGGACTCATTGGGAAGATGGAGCGAGCCTTTGAACCTCGGCCCGCCGGTGAACACGCCCGACTCGGACTACTTCTTCAGCATACCCGCCAAGGGCGATTTGATATTCTTCTCCAGCGACCGCGCCGGCGGATACGGCGGATTCGACATTTACTATCTGCCGTTGTCCGAGGCTCTGCGCCCGAAAGTCGTCGCGACGCTATCCGGCTCGGTCAGCGACAAGGAGACAGGCCTCCCGCTGTCGGCGGAGATTACCGTCGAGCGAATCGCCACCGGCGAGGTGCTCGCCAGCCCGCGAACCAATCCCGAGACCGGCGAGTTCTTCATCGTGCTTCCAGCCGGCGAGACATACGGCATCAGCGTCTCCGCCGAGGGATACGCATTCTCCAGCGAAAGATACGACATCCCCGTCGAAGAGGGCTATCAGGAGCTGAAGATGGACTTCAAGCTGTCGCGCCTCGTCGCCGGCGAGACGTTCGAGATACGCAATATCTTCTTCGATTTCGATTCCGACTCTATCCGCTCGGAGTCCATCCCAGAGCTTAACCGCGCGGTAAAACTCTTAGAGGACAACCCGTCGCTTCAAATCGAGATTCGAGGACACACCGACGCCATCGGCGCAGAGGAATACAACATCGACCTCTCCCATCGAAGGGCGTTCAATGTGCTTAAATATCTCGTCGAGAACGGAATCGAAGTCCGCCGCCTCGCCGCGAAAGGATATGGCACCTCGGAACCCATCGGCGACAATATCACCGAGGAGGGGCGGAGGCTCAATCGCCGCACAGAATTCCACATCATCGAGGACTGATGGACAGGCGCAACTGTGCTAACGCAATGAATATCAAAGTTTTAGAGAGGAGAGACTGATGTGTCTCGCATATCCCGGGAAAATCGTTTCAATCGAAGGCGATAGCGGAGAGATCGATTTCGGCGGATTCACCAAGAAGGTCAACCTCATGCTCCTTCCCGATGCTAAGGTCGGAGATTTCGTGCTCGTTCACGCAGGATTCGCGATAGGCACAACCACCGAGGGCGATGCGATCGAGACGCTGTCCGCCCTCAAGGATGTCCAATCCACCTTCGACGAAGGACATTCGTGAGCTTCACCGCAGGGGACATTCGTTTTATGCGCAAGGCACTGTCTCTGGGGGCAAAAGGCAAAGGCTCGGCGTTTCCCAACCCGCCGGTGGGCGCGGTTTTGGTCAAGCGCGGCGCGATTATCGGAAGCGGCTGGCACAGGGCGAAAGGCGATAAACACGCCGAAGTCCTCGCAATTGAGAGCGCTCGCAACACCGGCCACGACACCGATGGCGCGACGATGTTCGTCACGCTCGAGCCGTGTTGTCATCACGGCGCGACGCCGCCATGTGTCGATGCGATTATCTCGGCAAAAATCGCCAGAGTCTTCATCGCTTGCAGAGACGATTTCGACAGCAGAGTCTGCGGCGCGGGGATGTCCGCGCTGAGGGCGGCGGGCATCGAAGTAATCGACGGCTTCCTCGAAAATGAGGGCACCGAACTTATCGAACAATACCGCGTCCAGCGCACGGAAAACCGCGCGTTTCTCTCGCTCAAATGGGCGCAAACCGCCGATGGCCACATTGCGACCAAAACCGGCAACTCGCAGTGGATTTCCGGCGAGAGGGCATTGCGATTTGCGCACAGACTCCGCGCGGAACACGGCGCCGTAGCCGTCGGAGCCAACACGGCGATTGTCGATAACCCGCGCCTGACCGTCCGCAAATATAGAAGCCGCCATCATCCCGCACGGGTCATCCTCGCCGGAGACCGCGAGCTTCCAGCCTCGCTCAACGTTCTCGCCGGTGATGTGCGGACGATAGTCGTCCGCTCCTCGTCCGATGGAGAGAGACTTCCCGAGCATGTCGAGGTCGTTCAAATCTCCAGAGATGAGGACTTTTGGCCGATCTTCCTTCGGAAGATTTTCGATATGGGCATTGGCTCGGTTCTTTTGGAGGGCGGCGGCGAGGCAATCACGACGGCCATTCGCGCGCGCATCGCGGATAAAATTCACATTGCCGTCGCGCCGAGGCTCATCGGGGGGGGGAAACCGGCGATAGGAGATTTAGGCATAAATAGTCTGGCAGAAAGCATAGACCTCGACCGTGTGAGATTCCGCAAAACCGGCGATGACATGGTGATAATCGGCTATCCACAATGGACTTAATTATTCGATTTCCGAATCCTCCAGCTTGCCGGAGGCCTCCAGCTCGGCGATAATCATCCGCGCCCTCTCCGCTTGCGAGCTTGGAACCACAAGACGCCAGCCCACTCCGTCGTTGTTCAGAAGCCCCGAATCAACCAGATATGCCGTGTTCAAAAAGCTCGTCCCAATCAGGTGCGCTTCGATTCCTTCGTTTTGCAATATCTCCGCGACCATCTCGCCAATCCAGCGAAAAGTGACCTCGAGAACTACCGTTTCATGTTCAGTCATTATGCTCCTCAAATGTTTCGGGAACTCTCGGCGGCGGGGGAACTGACGGGGCGGGCGGCATATCCGGCGGCGGAGGCATCGCGCCCGGCGGAGGTATCTCCGGAGGCTTGCCGTAATCGGGCGTGGGGGCAACCTTCGGCGGAGGCGGCGGTTTTCGCTTGTCGTCCATAATAGCAAAGTTACGCAAATTCCGCCGCAAGTCAATGACTTGCATCAAAAAAGAAAAGCCCTCGGAAGAGGGCTTTTCGAAAAGATATAAGTCGGCGCATTAGGGATGAAGCTCGAGGAGAATGCTCGCATCGCCAACTATCCATGCTCGGTTTGCATTGAGGATGAATATATCGTTGAGAGCGGCCTCGGTGAATCCCGCCTGCTGTCGATACCACGTCTCGCCGCCATCGACGGTGTGCAGAATATACCCGAACTTGCCAACTGCCCAGCCAACCTCGCTATTAACGAATGCGATCGACTTAAGAACCGTGCCGGAATAAGGCGGGAGTTCGAGTTTTTCCCAAGAGTTGCCACCGTTAGTTGTCTTGAGGATGGTGCCTAAAGATCCACAGACATAGCCTGTCGAGGAGTTCACCATGTCGATTCCCGTAAGCCCTTGCTCGGTGCCGCTTGAGAGTTCAGTCCAATTGCCGCCGCCGTCGGTGGTCTTGAGGATAGTGCCATATTGACCCACTGCGAAAGCAGTCTGCGCGCTAAGAACATCGATATCGAAAAGCTCTGCAAGCGTGCCGGAGTTCTGCTCGGCCCATGTCTGGCCGCCGTCATCGCTATGAAGGATAAGGCCGCCGTTGCCCACAGTCCAACCGTTATTCGCATCGGCGAACTTGACTCTGTTTAGTCTTTGGCCGGAGAGGCCTTCGAGTGAAGCCCACTCGCCGCCGCCATCGATGGTGTAAAGAATTGTCATGAGGGTATCGAGAAGCTGATTAGTCGAAAATCCGACTGCCCAACCGCGGTTTTCATCAAGGAAGAAAATGTCTTGAATCGTTCTCTCGGTATATGAATCCTGATGAATCCAAACTCTTCCGCCGTCTTCGGTTTTGGCAATTCTTCCGCCGGAACCTGCAATCCAGCCTTCGGAGGATGAGATGAAGTGCACGGCACTTAGTGAAAGGCCGAGGCCGTAGCTACGGAAGAACCAATTCTCGCCGCCGTCGGTAGTATGTTTGATTGCCGCGGTTCCGCGAGACATATCGTCGCCGACAATCCAGCCCTCATTTGCGTTGAGCCAGCTGATGTCGTAGATGGTTCCGGTGACATCGACATTGATGAGGCTCCAGTTATTGCCCGCGTTAACAGTCTTCGCGACCGTGCCGCCTGCGCCAACCGCCCATCCCAGATCGGGCGTCACGAATTTAATCTCTTGGAAATGTCTTCCGCTCCCGAGAATTGCCGCGCTGGACATTCTCACTGCGTCATCGGTCGTCCAAACTTTCCAAACGGCGCCATCGGGGCCGAAAAGAAGGCCGGTGGTGTCATCGGAGAAATAGCAAGCATGGTAAGCGCCAGAGCGAGGAATCGTGAGGATATCCCAGTCAACTCCTCCGTTCTTCGAATAGTAGAAGTAAAGCTCGCTGTCTATGACGAGTGTGTCGCCGACCGCATATATCCACGAAGGATTGGGCGCGTATCCGGTGGTGAAGTTGATAATGTCCTGATTGACATAGACCGGCGTGTGATCCCACGTCGTATCGTCATCATCAATAATCATCGTTGACTCGGCATCTACGATGCCAAGATCGACTTCCGTCCATGAGGCGCCTTCATTGGTGGATTTGAGGAGTGCGCCTTTATAGCCGACGATAAACAGCGGGTTAAACTCGCCGGTGCCGGGATAGACTATCTTCACGAGGTCTTTATCTTCATCCACAACGCTCGGAACGCTCGCATCCACCCATGTGACGCCATCGTCGGTAGAGGTGTATATCATGCCGCGCTCGCCTACCATAATAAGGCGGGATGGCGTCGCGAACATGTCCAGCGCCTTTCTGCCGGTGGACTCGTCGAGAACAATAGTGCTCCACGAGCGGCCGGCGTTAGTAGAACGATAGACGTGTTCGTTATTCGCGCCTACAACTACAACGCCCGAGGATATGGGCCACACAGCGCCGGGGATTTGCATTGAGTAAGTGTTCACGAGGCCCCATGAGGAACCATCTTTCATCGCGCCGTCGTCCTCGCCATCTTTGGAACACCCCGAGAAAAGGAGTATAGAGGCGGCGAAGAGCACCGTCAGTGTAGCGATGAACGGACTAAATTTACCGGACATTTTCCGCTCCTTGCAATTTCAATATAATTCGAAAAGCGACTAACTATGTGAATATATGAAACGCATCGAAGACAGTCAACAACTTTTTGACCTCTGCGAATTTCTGCTATTTATTCCGCGCTATATTTTTCCATAGCTTCCCCAATTTTCTGTGTTATCTCTTCGATGTGGCGGGACTTGAGGGGCAAGCGATTGGCCAATTTCGGTTTTTTTAGAACCAGCGTGAATTTTGACTCCGACTCCTCGACCGAAACAATATTTTCAAACGGCATAAAAAAGCGCGGCTGGCTTATCCCGATGGAATCGAAGAGAAGGCCGTGGGAGAGAACTGTCATCTCGGTGGGAACTCTTTCGCCGGCAATGTCATAGACAAAAAACAGCGCCATGCCGATGACCAAAAGCCCGGTGACGAGAAATATCATGTCCGTGGTGAAAAGTAGCACAAACGACACTGCGACCATGAGAAGCGCTATCCACAGCAGAGCCTTGCGCGGATAAATCGGGTGCGGCTCGACGCGGAATGATGCGAACTCCATCGCCTCCTCGAAAACATCAGAGCTTGCCCATTGCCTCACGGCCTCATCGCGGGCGATAGTCAGGGCTATCACTAAAAGTCCCGCAAAAAGACCAATTCCGAGTAATGCCATTTTTCCCTCCTATGCCTCGAAGAGGCCGCTGATAAAACCCTCCGGCTCGAAATCCACCAAGTCATCGATTTTCTCGCCCACGCCGACGAGCACCACCGGCACGCCTATCTCGCGCATAATCGCGAGGGCGATTCCGCCCTTGGCGGTGCTGTCGAGCTTGGTGAGTATTATCCCCGTGAGGCCAATCGCCTCATTGAATATTCGCGCCTGTGCTATGCCGTTGTTTCCGGTCGTGGCATCAAGGACGAGGAAAACGTCATGCGGCGCGTCGGGAATCTTCTTTGAACAGACGCGCGAAACCTTCTTCAGCTCCTCCATGAGGTTGACCTTGGTGTGGAGCCTTCCGGCAGTATCGACTATTACCGCGTCGAATCTCCCCGCGACTGCCTTGGATACGGCATCGAACGCCACGGACGCCGGGTCTGCACCGGATGTCGAACGGACGATTTCGACGCCCGCCCTCTCCGCCCAAATCTCCAGCTGGTCGCTGGCCGCGGCGCGAAATGTGTCCGAGGCCGCGAGAAGCGGACGCTTGCCCATATTTTGAATTCTTCGCGCCAGTTTGCCGGCTGTGGTGGTCTTGCCGGTGCCGTTCACACCTACGAGAAGAATCACGTGCGGCTTTTCGGTGAGGGCGAATTTCGCCGACACGCCCTCGCCGATAATCCTGCCGACTTCATCCCGAAGAAGCGCCATCGGGCCGCCCTCGGGGATTTTGTTAGCGCGGGCGACGGACTTCATGTGTTCGACTATGTTGCTTGCGGCATCGACGCCGACATCCGAGGCGATGAGCGCCTCCTCGAGTTCTTCAAGCTCGTCCTCCTCGAGCGTTCTTCCCGCAACGAATATATCCTCGACGCGCGTGTTCAGAAGTTTCCGCGTCTTCTCGAGCGCTTTCTTAAAAGTTTCGAATGCCATGTTCTCCTTTTCTATTTATGCAGTTAAAATACGCCGTTTCGATGAAAATTCAAGCGATTTCGCGAGACGGCGCGGCCACCTTCGAAATCAACCGAGACCCGCGCCGAGATGAAAATTTTGCCGGCCAACCGCGAGCCAGAATTTCGCACGCCCTTTTAGATGTTGACAAATCAATAAATGGGTATATATTGACTGCCTTGTTGATTCGATAATTAGAGAGGATAATTATGCGTATAACTAAGAGAAGTGTCAAAAAGCGTTTGAGAAAACACGGTTTCCGCGCGCGGATGAAGTCGCACAGCGGCAGAGATATTCTATCGCGGCGGCGCAAGAAGGGCCGCCATAGGCTCTGCGTCGAGGTGACTATCAAGGGCGAGAAAAAGCAGTAATTTTGGCCTTGCCGCTCGAATTCCGCATTAGAGGCAGGCGCGCCTTCGATGAATTCCGAACAAGTGCAAAAATTTTGCATGGCGGCTCGCTCGCTGTGAAAGTCGTTGGCGGCAAAGATGGAAGAGCGTTCGCTATCGCCGTGCCCAAGCGCATAGGCAACGCCGTCCGGCGCAACCGCCTCCGCAGGGTGCTAATCGAGTGGATCAGGCTCAACATGGCGATGTTCCCCGACGGAAGGCATTATCTGCTTGTAGTCCGCGACTCCACGGCGGACGAAGGTGCTCTGCTCGCGGAACTTCGCAGGCTCGCCGAGAGGATTCCCCGCGATGAGTGAGGCGGGAAAGATATCGAGATGGCCGTTTTTGGCCGCAATTAAGCTATATCAACTTACTCTCGGCGCAGTTATGCCGCCGTCTTGCCGGTTTTATCCGACCTGCAGTCAATATGCGTTCGAGGCAATCCACAAACACGGCGCGCTACGCGGAGGATGGCTGACAGTCAAGAGAATCGTCCGGTGCCATCCGTTCAACCCGGGCGGATATGACCCTGTGCCCGAGCTTAAAGGAAAATAATGGACAAGAGAACGGTTATCGGAATAATAATTATTGCGGCCATCCTGATTTTGACGCCATATTATATGAAGTTCGTCAGCGGCGACCCCGAACCTGTCGCCGCCGAACAAACCGGCGAGGCCGAGACCGACCGCACCAGCCACGAGCGCCGTGGAGAAGTCCATCAGGAGAGGCCCCGGCAACAGGATATTTCCCCCAGCGGCGATACATTGCTTCCGATGCACTCAATCGGCGGCGAGATAGATGATGCTCTCGACACAATCCCCGAAAAGCTCGTTTTCGTCAGAACGCGACACTATGACATCGAGCTGACAACCCGCGGCGGCGACATCAAGTCGTTCACGAGCAGGGAATTCCCCGATGTTTTCGGCGAACCGATGAACTTCTGCCACAGCGAAATAGTCGGCCCGAATTTCGAGGTCGTGGCCTATCGAGGACGCGAGGTCATATCGTCGGCGGGGCTGAGCTTCGTCGTCGATGTGGACACGCTCGTCTTGAACGAATTCGACGACGAGGGCGCAGTCACATTCGTGGCATATCTTCCGGAGGGCGGCCTTCTTCAGCGGCGCTATCACTTCCGCTATGACGACTACGCTTTCGAGCACACCACGCTATTCGCCGGAGACAGCGCATTCGACCGCTTGGATGAGACTGTCCTCTGGTGGCGCAAGGGCCTCGAGCCTTCCGACCCCGCAGTGAAGCAGAATGTTTCGCAGAGCTATCGTGCGGGCTATTATCTGGGCGACACCTATCACAGCGAGAAGTTCAGCTCGAGCGAAAGTCCGCGCTTCTTCAGCGAGGGTTCGGCGGGCTGGGTCGCGACGCTCAATAAATATTTCGCCGTGATGATTGCCCCAATGGAAGGCTATGCTCTCGGCGTCCGCGGCGATGGCGTATGGTATTCCTCGGATAAATTCGACGGCTCAAACAGGCAAATCCCCGCGATAGGCGTGGGGCTGAGCTATCACGGCGGAAATATTCCTTACTCGAGAACCGACCTCGTCTATATCGGCCCGCGCGATTTGAAATTATTGAGCGAATACGGCAGAAAATTCGAGAAGGCCGTCGATCTCGGCTGGCGATGGCTCGCGCCGATAACGAAAATATTTATTCTGATTTTCGACTTTCTATTCGGCATTTTGGGCAATTACGGCTTCGTCATCATCGTCTTCAGCATTCTGATAAAAATCGCCTTCCTTCCGCTCTCGCGCAAACAGATGCAGAGCATGAAGAAAATGAAAGACCTCCAGCCCAAGCTGGATGAGCTTAAGGAGAAATACGCGACGGACGTCAAGAAGCTCAACGAGGAGACGATGAAGCTCTATCAGAAGGAGAAGATTAACCCATTGGGCGGGTGTCTGCCGATGATTCCACAAATGCCTATCTTCTTCGCGCTGTTTGCGATGCTTCGGAACTCCTTCGCCCTGCGCGGCGCGCCGTTCGCGCTATGGCTGACAGACCTGTCTGCCAAAGACCCATACTATATTCTGCCGATTCTCATGGGGATTTCGATGTTCATCCAGCAGAAGCTCACTATGAAAGACCCCAAGCAGAAAGCCATGGTCTATATGATGCCCCTGCTGTTCCTTTTCATGTTCAGGAATATGCCATCGGGCTTGGTGCTCTATTGGCTATGCTTCAACATCTTCTCGCTCGCCCAGACGCTGTGGGTCGAGTATAAATCCAAGCAGGAAAGCGCTTTAGCCAAAGCGTGATGGCCGAATATCGGGGCATTCTCGATTTTCCGCGAGACGATACCATCGTCGCGATTGCCACTCCCGCGGGGCGAAGTGCGCTCGGCATTGTCCGGCTGTCCGGCGACGATTCGCTCGATATTGCGGGCAAAGTGCTTGAAAGTTCGCTCGACTTGCACTCGCTGTCCGGCGGAACGGCGCGAGCTGTCGAGATTCGCATTGGAGATGGCATCGTAGATACCGGCGTCATCACGGTTTGGCGCGCGCCGAGGTCATTCACAGGCGAGGATGCCGTCGAGTTCACCCTCCACGGAAGCCCGATACTGCTGACCGCGCTCAGAGACAGGCTCATCGAACTTGGCGCGAGGCCGTCCGCGCCCGGAGAATTCACGCTTCGGGCGATACTCAACGGCAAAATCTCGATCGCCGAGGCGGGCGCGATAGACGCGATTATCGGCGCTATCAGCATCTCCGCGCTCAAGGCCGTCGGAAGGACGCTGTCCGGCGAGTTTACGGAAAAAATCGGCGAGATTCTCGGCGCGCTCGAGGAAATCGAGCTTAAACACACCGCGCAGACAGAGTTCCCCGAGCATTTCGACGAACTGTCCTCAGATGAAACGGCAGAACTGCTCGCGAAAGCCGTCGCCCAACTCGACGCGCTGGCGTCCGCGCTTAAATCCAGCGAGAGCCTTACGCAACGAGCCGTGGTCGTCATTGCCGGCGCGCCGAATGTGGGCAAATCCACGCTGGCAAACGCGCTTCTGGGCGCAGGACGAAGCATCGTCCATCACGCCCCCGGAACGACGCGTGACCTTGTCGAGGAGCACTGCCGGTTTGGCGATGTCGAGGCGGTCTTGGTTGACACGGCGGGAATTCGCCAGACCGCCGACGAGGTCGAGCTTATCGGCGTGAACCTCGCGCACCGCAGGCTCTCGGACGCAGATATGGCGATAGTCGTCCTCGACGGAAGCTCACCCGAAACTGCCGACGAGGAGGCCGTCCTCAAGCTCACCGGCGAAATTCCGCACATCGTTGTTCTCAACAAATGCGATCTCCCGCAAGCGCGCGAGTTTTCGGGCGCAATCCGCGCCTGCGCCCTCACCGGCAAAGGCGTGCAGACAATCCGCGAGAGAGTCGCCGAGATGCTTATCCCCCCCGACAGCGAGCCGCTCTGGGCGGGAGCATGGCAAATCGAGCGCATCACGACGGCTCGCGAGAATCTTCAGAGCGCAATTGATGCCTGCCGGCTCGGCCTGTCAGATGCCGCCGCTATCGAGCTTGCCTCCGCAATTTCGCTCGTTCGCGAGGCCGGCGGCCTCGAACAAAACGCGGACATCATCGGGCGCGTGCTCGAGGGCTTCTGCATAGGCAAGTGATCGCATTTCGCGCCCCTTCCCCGTCGAAATGGTAGAATTATGTAATACTTTCGTGTCGCGGCGTGATACTCCACAAATCCCCGCTTGACTTATAGCTTGCTTTCGGGTATATTTGCCGCATGTCAAAGGATTGCTCAAATAGGCCAAAAGTCGGCGGTCAGGCCGTAATCGAGGGCGTTATGATGCGTTGCGGCGCGAACATCGCCACCGCCGTCCGCCGTAAAAACGGCGAGATTACCACCAAAGTCGAGAGCAAAACGCCGTGGTCGAAGAAGAACTTCCTCTTCGGCCTGCCGATTATTCGCGGCGCGCTGAACCTCATCGAGATGCTCTCCGTAGGCGTATCGACGCTCAACTGGTCGGCGGACATCGCAATGCAGGACGAAGCCGAGGAGCGCGGCGAGAAGCACGAAAAGAAGTCCGCCACATGGCCGGCGATGCTCCTCGGACTTGTGCTTGGCGTGGGGCTTTTCGTGTTCCTGCCGCTATTTGTCGCGAACCTGTTCGGCCTTGAGCGAGAGGCGTTTCTGTTCAACCTCGCCGCCGGCGGCTTAAGAATCGCCATTTTCATCGGGTATCTCATCGCGATAAGTTTTCTGCCGGATGTCAAGCGGCTCTTCCAGTATCACGGCGCAGAACACAAGTCCATCTTCGCGTTCGAAAACGGCGAGGAGTTGTCGATTGAGTCCGCGCAGAAATTCCGCACGTTCCATCCGCGTTGCGGAACGAGCTTCATCCTCATCGTAGCGGTGGTGGCGATATTGTTCTTCGCCGTCGCGGACGCCCTCCTGACACATTTGACGGGCATCGTCCCGAATGTGCTCGAGCGCTTTCTCTTTCACCTCGCGCTATGGCCTTTGTTGGCGGGGCTTTGCTATGAGGTGCTTAAGCTCTCCGCCGCCCTCTCGGATAGGTTCCGCTGGGCGCGCTTCACGGTTTGGCCGGGGCTGGCACTACAAAGAATTTCGACATCCGAACCCACCGACGACATGGTCGAGGTCGCCATCGAAGCGCTTAAGAAGGCCGTCGGGGAGGAGTAGGTTTTAAGTTATAGGCGATAGGTAAAGGGTGTAGGTATTTGACGGTGGCAAACCCGCGTTGACATTACGGAACAAGATTTCTCGCTACGCACGAAATGACAAATTGTAGGGGCGAGCCGGTGGACGAAGGAAACCCCACGGGCGCCCGCCCGATAAAACTAATCGAACGAGATAATATGCTATTAGACAAACTGATAAAAATTCGCGAACGATATGACGAGCTGACCCGCGAGCTTTCAAAGCCGGAGGTGCTCTCCGACTCGCGAACCGCCGCCCGTCTCGGCAGAGAGTTCCGCGAGCTGGAGGCATCGCTTCCGCTCATCGATGAGTATGAGCAAATCTCCGGGGAAATAGCCGAGAGCGAGGCGATTATCGCCGAGGCCGACGACGATATGCTCGAGGAAATCGCCCGCGAAGAACTTCCGCGCCTCCGCGAGCGCCTCGAAGAACTTGAAGAGAAGCTCACGCTCGCGCTCATCCCGCCCGACCCTAACGAGGGCGCAGATGTTATCGTGGAGATTCGCGCGGGCACCGGCGGCGACGAGGCCGCGCTATTCGCGGGTAGCCTATTCCGCATGTATTCAAAATTTGCAGAGCGAAAGAGGCTCTCAGTAAGCATCCTCGACTCGAACCCTACGGAACTGGGCGGCTTCAAAGAAATCGTCTTCGAGCTTTCCGGAGATGACGCCTATTCTGCGATGAAGTTCGAGTCCGGCGTCCACCGCGTCCAGCGCGTGCCGGAGACGGAGTCCGGCGGACGAATTCACACAAGCGCGGCATCCGTGGCCGTTCTGCCCGCCGTCGAGGATGTTGACATAGAAGTCAACGAGGAAGACCTGCGAATCGACACATATCGCTCGTCCGGCGCCGGAGGCCAGCATGTCAACAAGACCGAGAGCGCGATTCGAATAACGCATATCCCCACGGGCATTGTCGTCACGTGCCAAGACGAGAAATCGCAACACAAGAACAAGGCGAAGGCATTGGTGGTGCTTAAAAGCCGGCTTTATGCCAAACAACAGGAAGAACTAAAGGCCGAGCGCGCCAACGAGCGAAGGCTTCAAGTTGGCTCCGGCGACCGCTCCGACAAAATCCGCACATACAACTATCCCCAGAACCGCGTCACCGACCACCGAATCGGATACTCGGCGCACAATTTGCCCGCCGTGCTCGACGGCGACCTCGATAACCTCCTCGAAGCTCTGCACAAAGCGGACAAAGAGGATGCGCTTAAAGATATTGGATAGAGATAGGGGCACACGACCGTGCGCCCCCATGGATTAACTCGAAAAGATTACTCCGGCCTTGTGCCGATTGCCATGTAATAGCGCAGGGCGCCGTCAACTTCGAAGAGCTGTGCCACCGCGTCATCATCGAACGCGCCAATCGCTACCGTGCTGAGGTTCAGCCCCTCGGCTGTAAGGTATATATTCTGCGCGATGTGGCCGACCTCCATGTTCACATAGCGATCAGCGCGGTCGCCGTAGCGCGATGCGGTTCTCTCGACTATCACATAGAGCAATATCGAGACCGCCGCAGTGCGGACGGAGTTCTGGCCGAGCGATGCTTCGGAGAGTTTCCCCGCTAAATTGCCCTCCTCGATAAGCTCCAGCGCGTGGTCTTTCTCGATATATCGATAAAGCCCCGGGGCAAGGCCCTCGGCGCGCTCTACGAGGATGTAAGTATCGACGGGGTATGTCGCGCCCGCGCTCGGGGCCGCGCGGAGCCTTCCGCCGGGGTCGGTGATACCCGCGGACGACCACAATAGCTCGCTGATTTGCTCGAACGTCACTGCGCCGTCGCCGAACGTGCGCCGGCTCCTCCTGCTCTCGATTGCCGAGTGCAGGTCGATGTCGTTGCCGGGCGGCGGTGGAAGTTGAATTATCTGTCCCATGGCTACCATTGATAATAAAAGTATCGCAATGATAGCTTGCCTCATAGGCTACTCCGTCACTTCCTCGGCTTTGAGGATATATATTGGGTTTTGCGGACGACCCATGCGCGGGTCGGCGAGCGGCGTCTTTTCGATTTCATAGACGGCGTCCATGCCCTCGATGACATTGCCGAAAATCGTGTATTGATTGTCGAGGTGCGGCGCGGGCTTGAGGACGATGTAGAACTGGCTTCCGCTTGATGCTCTCTCGGGATTGACCTGATCGCCTTGGCGGGCGGTCGCCACCGCGCCGGGGACGTGCTTGAGGTCGGGCGAAATCTCCGCGGGGACTGTGTATCCGGGGCCGCCGGTGCCGTCGCCCTTGGGGTCGCCGCCCTGAACTACAAAGCCCGGGACGATGCGGTGGAAGGTCAGCGAGTCATAAAAGCCCTCGTTCGTGAGTTTGAGGAAATTCTCGACTGTCTTCGGCGCTTTGTCCGGCCTCAGCTCTATTTTGATGTCGCCGTGCTCGGTTTTGATAACGACGATTGGTCTGTCGGTTGTTTCGGCCATTTGTTGTGTTTCTCCTTCCGGGGCTTTTGCTTCCTCGCCATTGCATCCCGTGACGATAATCAGGGCGCATAGGATTGTTAATAGGACGTTCTTCATGTTTTCCTCCAGTCTTAGATTAGTAAATTTCAATGATTTCAGGGTAGCTTTGCACTAAATGGGTCTATGTGAGTGAGTTTAGTTGACATTATCGAATAATTTTCTTTCATAATTTGAGTATCGAACCTGAGCTGAAGAAGGGTTTTGCACGACTTATCGCTCTTAAAGGTCTCCATGTTTTCAATTTGCGGTTCAACAATTCAATATATTTGAATTCGACGGCAAGTTCAAGCAGTTTTATATGTGAGCAGAAGATTAAGTAAGCGCAGACATTTCATGTGGCAGGTTTGGCGAAGCGCGTGTGCGCCCTCAGTCGCGGATTAAGATGTCATCGCTGATGTTTGTTTCACTCATTATTCTGAAGTATCGCCTTGACTTCATCAATAGAAAAAGGAGGTTTGCGAAGGTGTAATACTGCATGACAGCTCCAGCTACGAAACGCCCTTGCATCCGAAGAATGAGCGGGAGCGCACACCCAGACGGGTTTCCTACGGTCCCCGTCGTTTCGGGCGAAGCCCGTGGGGTTTCCTTCGGTCACATGCCTCGCCCCTACAATCACAAATCCCCCCAATTCTCCACTCTCAACTCTCCACTCTCAACTCTCAAACCCCTCCCTCAGTCGCTCCCCGCTTTCGCCGTCGAAGATGTGAGTTTTTTCCGTTTTGAACGAGAAGCCCAGCGCGTCGCCGATGTGCGGGTGGACTGTCGGCTCGACGCGGGCGACCATCTCGACATCCGCCCAGCGGAACGTGAGAAAAACCTCGTTGCCCATCGGCTCGACGACATCGATTTCCGCCGAGAACAGCGGGCTTTCCGCGACATAGATGTTCTCCGGCCTGACGCCGATTACTACATCGTCCGAGCCGGCCTTGGCGAGTGCGGACACCCCGCGCTCGTCGAGGGGGATTTCCGTTTCCTCGACGAGCACTCTCGCGCCATCGCGCCGTGCGGAGAGAAAATTCATCGAGGGCGACCCGATGAACCCGCCGACGAAGACATTCGCCGGCTTGGAGTAAAGCGTGAGCGGCTCATCGACCTGCTGGATGATGCCGTCCTTCATCACCGCGATGCGGTCGCCCATGGTCATCGCCTCGGTCTGGTCGTGCGTGACGTAAATCATCGTGGTTTTGAGGCGGTGGTGCAGTTGCGAGATTTCCGCGCGCATCTTGACGCGGAGCTTGGCGTCGAGGTTGGACAGCGGCTCGTCGAAGAGGAAGACCTTCGGCTTGCGGACAATCGCCCGCCCCAGCGCGACGCGTTGGCGTTGGCCGCCGGAGAGGGCGCGCGGTTTGCGGTCGAGGTAGTCGGCGATGCCGAGGATGTCCGCCGCCTCGGCGACGCGGGAGTCGATTTCGGATTGCGGCATCTTGCGCATACGGAGCGGGAATTCCATGTTCCTGCGCACGGTCATGTGCGGGTAGAGCGCGTAGTCTTGGAACACCATGCCGATGTCGCGTTCGGCGGGCGAAAGCTCGTTCACGATACGCTCGCCTATGCGGATTTCGCCGGCGGTGATTTCCTCCAGCCCCGCAATCATGCGCAAAACCGTCGATTTCCCGCAACCGGATGGCCCGACGAGCACCATGAACTCGCCGTCGGCGATATGCAGGCTCGCGTCGGAGACGGCGAAGGCTTTGCCGTCGTAGCTCTTGAATACATTGGTTAAAACGACTTCGGCCATAAAATCCCCCTATTGTTTTGCATAAAAAATAACCCACCGAGCCCGTAAAAGCAAGCGGAAAAAAGCAGGATTGAGACGGCGAACCCGCGCGGTGGAGGTAGCGGAAATGGGTGGTAAAGGGACATGGTATCCACCCCTTGCAACGAGAATTTGGATTAGTAGATTTAAGCTGGCTAAACAGTAAAAAACACTAACCCGTTCACGAACAAGGAGATGGA
>OMKS01000389.1_pt1 | contig 41078 bp, 39 predicted proteins | sample 1674721 | NCBI WGS metagenome assembly OMKS01 (sample SAMN06264996, study PRJEB25208) | sediment metagenome | isolation source: hot spring sediment | place: USA: California | collected 2014-09-02 | reverse complement strand
CTTAAAAAGAAACTGGATACTTATCCCGGCCTGGTCGGACGTGATATCGTCCAATCGGTCTCTTCAAAGAATCCTTATCTTTGGGATAAGGGCGTCGTGGATGTCCTGACCGATACGGAGCGGCGTCCTGAAACCCGATTCAAGGTCATCGCGATTGATTATGGTATGAAAACCAACATCCTTCGTCTGCTTCGCTCGCACGGATGCGCCGTCGAGGTGGTTCCAGCCAAAACCTCGGCCGCAGACATCCTCAGGAAAAAACCCGACGGCGTTTTTCTAAGTAACGGCCCCGGCGATCCGGCGGCGGTTTCGTATGCCATTGAAACCGTGCGGCAGTTATTGGGCAATGTACCGATTTTCGGGATTTGCCTGGGACATCAACTGTTGGCGCTGGCTCTGGGCGGCAGTACCTACAAGCTGAAGTTCGGCCATCGCGGGGCCAACCACCCGGTCAAGAATCTGGACACGGGCCAAATCGAAATTACCAGCCAGAATCACGGCTTCTGTGTGGATATGGACTCACTCACGGAGAAAAATGTGGAGTTGACTCATCTGAATCTCAATGACAATACCGTCGAAGGCATCCGGTGCCGTGACTTGATGGCCTATGCGGTTCAGTACCATCCCGAAGCCTCACCCGGCCCGCATGACGCACGCTATCTGTTTGCCCAATTTACCGACTGGATGGCCGGCAAGGGATAATCTCTGCTTTCGGCGGCTTGTTTTTGTTTGACAGCGGATTCATTGGGCTTATAATAGGAAAATCTTTTGTGGATAATGGGCGGTTGGTTTTTTAAGTGCTGAATTATAGATAAGTTATGAATACCGGGGGGACATATGGACTTATTGTTTTGGAGAGTGCCGATGCGGAATAAAAGAGTTTTGACGTGGGTGGGGCTATTGGTTTTGTCGGCGGCGGGACAGGTTTTTGCCCAAAGTCTGGAAGAGGACTGGGGGTCTTTTCTGCATTATACCGCCATCGGACGCTTCGAACTGGCCAACGGGTACGGCCAGCGCATTGTGGCTCAGGATCCGGAGCCGACGGCGCTGCTGGATTTGGCCGAGACGAATGAGCAAGGCTATCGGCTGTTGCTGAAAATGCATGCCGACAGTGACGTTCTGCGTGACGTCAGCGGACAGATCCTTGATCTCATTGAGCGGGGGCGGTATATTCGTCGTACCGATCCGAGAATCATCAATCAGGAAATTCGACGTCTGAGTACCACGATCCGAGGACGCATCGCAGCCGAAGAACGACTGCGCAACGCCGGCGAATATGCGATCCCGTTTATGCTCTCGGCTATGGCCGATGAATCGCGAAAGAACGAATTTGCGTTTATTACCGATGCGCTGCCGAAAATCGGGCGCTCGGCGATTCGTCCGCTGACGGCCGCCCTTCAAATGGACAATGTCGCGGTCAGGGCCGAGGTCATCCGTGCCTTGGGCAAGATCGGCACAATGGAGCCGTTACCGTATCTGAAATTGATTGTCGAGCAGGATGTTTCCGAATCCTGTCGAGCGCTGGCGACCAGCGCAATCGAGCAAATTGACAGCGCTGCGATGAAGATTCCGGCTGCGGAACTGTTTTTTCGTTTAGGGGAGGCCTACTATAACCGCCACGATGTGCTGGCGCCGCCGGCCGAATACGATTTTGCCAATATCTGGTTTTGGGATGCGGATCGACAGGCCCTGATTCGCGAAGAAGTCAGCAAAGCCTATTTCAATGAGTTGATGGCGATGCGTTGCTGCGAATGGACATTGAAGGCCGATGCCGGAATGGGCAAGGCCATCGGTTTGTGGATTGCTGCGTTTTTCCGGGCCGAATCGGCGAATATCCCGATGCCGGAACACTTCGGGCCCGGACATGCCGATGCTCATACCTATGCCGTCACGGCCGGACCGGAATATCTGCACCAGGCGCTGGAACGGGCGCTGAAGAACAACGAGGCGTATGTCGCCTTGGGCGTGGTCGAGGCGCTGGCGATCAATGCGGGCGAAAAATCGTTGTTGTATCGCGTCGGTACGTCGCAGCCGCTGGCCGAGGCGCTGAGTTTTGAAGATCGCAAGGTACGGTACAGCGCCGCCATTGCATTTGCCGAGGCCGGGCCGGTGTCTTCATTTGTGGGCAGCGAGTTGATCGTTGAGCATCTGGCCGCGGCACTGCTCGAGCAAGGCGCAGATGAACTCGGCGAGGAATTGGCACGCGAGTATGCCGAGCGTTCCGTGGAGGCGATGTATAAGCTGGCCTTGTCGCGCAATCAAATCGTCGATTTATCGCTGGCCCAATCGGCATTGATTACCATCACCCATCGGGAAGAACCGTCGATGCAGACGGCCGCCGGACAGGTGCTGGCGTATTTGTCCAGTCCCGAGGCGCAGCGAGCGCTTGCCGATATGGCATTAAACACGCAAAACATCAAAGACGTGCGGCTGTCGGCGTTTTCATCGTTGGCGCTGTCGGCCAAATTGAACGCCAATCTGCTGTTGAGCAAACATATCGACGTCCTGTATGAGCTGATCAGTTCAACGGAAACGGATCCGCAGTTGCGAGCCGGGGCCGCCGGCGCCTTCGGGGCGCTGAATCTGCCCAGCGAACGGGCCAAAACCCTGATTCTCGATCAGGCGCGATCATAGTCAATTTAAAATCAAAGCCGCGGAAAGACGGTCGATGTCCGTGAGCAAAAAAAAGCGATTTGCTGATAATGCGTACTATCGCGGCGCCTTTCGCTGGATGGGAGTGGGCATTGAGTTTTGTCTGGTTATCGGGCTGTTCTGTTTGATTGGCTATGGTCTGGATCGATGGGAAGGAACCGCTCCGGGGTGGATGCTGATTGGTTTTTTTGTCGGTTTTGCCATTATGCTTTATATCATCATCCGGCGCGCCAGAATCACGCAGGACGAGATGAATGCTGACGATGAAGACGCCGAACGGCGGGAAAATTCGAAATGATTCAAACGACAGATTCCGGCGACCCCCTTTTTTTATGCTCTTTCCGTGGGGACGGGTTACCGCTGGTCTGGCCGGGCTGTATTTGGCGTCTATGTTCGTCTATCGGGTTAGCCACATTGGCGGACAAAGCGTTTCACAGGCGTGTTTTGCAGCGATGCTCATCGCGCTGACAGCCGGGACGTTAAGCGTCTGTCCGATTGCCAAATGCTGGAGGCATCACCCGTGGCGCATCCTGCTGGGATTTTTTTTGGGTTTTTTAATTCGCCTGTTGATTATCAGTTTAGGGGTGATTATAATCATTTTTTTTATTGACATTAACAGGATTTCATTTGTCTTGTTTCTGAAGTTATATTACTTTTTCTTTCTTGTCGGCGATATCTGGCTGGCGACGTGGATGATTCGGCACAGCGAAACGTCGGGGAAGAAAGGGTCTCTAAATGGGAATATATGGGATATTGTTGAGCAGTTTTAATCCGCTGCAGGAAGTGTCCAGCAAGACGCTCTTTGTCCTGCGACTGGGTTTGATACAGGTTCCCTTTACCAATCATATGCTGATTGTGACCCTGACGGCACTGCTTTTGATGCTTCTGATTCCGCTGTCCATTCGCCGTGATGTTCGTATTCCTCGTGGATTTCACAGTCTGATTGAAACCATTTGTGTTTTTTTGCGGGAGGATGTGGCCCGTCCCTTTTTGAAAGATTATACCGACCGCTATATCGGGGTATTATGGTCATTGTTTTTCTTTATTCTCGGCCTGAACCTGATGGGTCTGGTGCCATTGGATAAGTTTGTCTGGCTGGCAACACACATAGAGCACAATAATATCGTCGGTGCGCCGACAAGCAATATCTGGATAACGGGCGCTTTGGCCGCCTTTGCGTTTATGCTGTTTCACCTGGCCGGCATTCGAAAAAAAGGACTGGGCCGCTATCTGGCGACGTTATCGCCGAAAGTACCGTGGCCGCTGATGCCCTTTATGTTTATCATGGAGCTGCTCAGTTCCTTTGTACGGCTTTTTTCGCTGGCGATTCGTTTATTTGCCAATATCCTGGCCGGGCACATCCTGCTGGGTGTGCTGCTGGGTTTTATCGTGATGTTCAAGACATTTATGGTCGCCGGTGCGTCGATCGTGGCAACGACATTGATGAGCCTGCTGGAGATTTTTGTGGCGTTTTTGCAGGCGTATATCTTTACGTTTTTGACGACTATCTTTATCGGATTTGCCATCAGCGACGATCATTAAAAGAAAAAAACCTGACTTTAAAGCGTGATATAAAACGAAGTTGAGATTTTGAAATACAGAAGACGAAAACACAGTTGACGGTATTGACATTTTATCTGGAGGTTACAACACGATGTTGGAATTGGTTTGGATGGTTCCGATGGCGCTGGCGGCCGAGACGGTTGAACCCGTCGCGGCAACCGGCGGCTCTGTGGCCGAATCGATCGTTACAGGCATCGGCGTATTGGGCGGTGTGATCGGCGCCGGTCTGATTGTGATCGGCGCCGCTCGCGGCATTGGTCACTTGGCCAGCAGCGCCACCGAGGCCATTGCCCGTCAGCCGGAGGCAGGCAACCGTATCTTTACCACCATGATCATCGCGGCGGCCCTGATCGAAGGCGTGACGCTGTTTGCTCTGATCATTTGCCTGATGGCGGTTTTCCGTTAACAGTTATCAGCAACGCAAGGATATGGTTATGCGGGTTGGCCTATACGTTATCCTGTCAGGGCTGCTGCTCTCGGCGTCGGTCTCGGCGCAGACAGAGGCCGAATCGTCCCCCAGTGTTTTTGAGGGATACATCGGTGAGTCCATCTGGACGCTGATCTGGTTTATGGTGCTGTTGCTGGTGCTGTGGCGTTTCGCCTGGAAGCCGATTCTGGTCAGCCTCAATTTGCGACAGGAACACATTGAGCGGGAAATAGCCGACGCCGAAAAAATGCGCACTGAGGCCCAGAAAGTTCTGTCGGAATACCACGCCAAGCTGTCGGATGCCGACAGGCAGGGACGCGAAATCATCAGCGTCCGGGTTAAAGAAGCCGAAAAACAAGCGATGGAAGTCCAACAGGCCAAACAGCGTGAAATCGAGCAGATGATGCGTCGCGCCGAGGCCGAACTGCAGCGCGACCGGCAGGACGCCGAAGAAGCGCTCTGGCAGCAGGCCGGCGAAATTGTCCGTCAGCTCGGCAGAGAGGTCTTCGGCAAAAGCCTCAACGAACAAGACAATCAAAAACTGATTGACCAGGCGATTGCCCATTTGCGTTCGCTGACGGTTGAAACGGAAATGCATCATCACTCCTGATCGGCAAGTGGGGCGTCTATGAAACATACGGCACGGCATATCATTCACGAAATTTACAGCGACGTGCTGTTTGAGTTGGCCCAGGACGCCGGACGGGTTGGACCGGTTCTGGACGATCTGGAAGCGGTCGCCAAAGTCTTTGAGGCCGAACCGGAGTTTTTAACGCTGCTGACGGTCGGGCAGTTGAAAGAAGAGGAAAAAAACGCCGTGCTAAGGCGGGTTTTTGGCGGACGGATTAACGAGTTGACGCTGGATTTTTTGTGCGTCCTGGCGCGGCGTAATCGACTCAATTACCTGTTCGGAATCCACGATCGTTATCTGACGCTGATGGATCAGTCTCAGGATATTCAACATCTTGAGGTCACGCTGGCCGCCGCTCCCGACGACCGGCAGATTGAGAAAATCAAACAGGACCTCAAGGAGGCCGTGGGAACCGAAGTCAAGTTGTCGGTACAGGTCGATCCGGATATTCTGGGCGGCATCATCATTCGAAAAGGCGATAGGGTCATTGATAACTCGGTACGTTCTCTGCTGGATCGGGCGGTCAAGGCCGTGATCAGCCGTTCAAAGGAAAAAAAGCAAAACCGGAATCACTTGAATGAATAGGTCTGTTCAGAGCTCTTATGCGATTTGATATCAACGAAATCAGCAGCCTGATCAAAGAAGAAGTGCTTCGCTTCAAAGCCGAAGCCGACGTCGCACAAGTGGGAACCGTGCTGGAAGTCGGCGATGGAATCGCCCGCGTCTATGGGCTGGATTCGGCCATGGCCGGTGAAATGCTCGAGTTTGAAGACGGGGTGGTCGGCGAGGCGTTCAATCTTGAGGAAGATTCCATCGGCGCGGTCATTTACGGCGATTTCACAAAAGTCAAAGACGGCGGCCAAGTGCGCTCGACCGGTCAGATCCTGTCGGTTCCGGTCGGCCGGGAACTGCTGGGGCGCGTGGTCAACGCCCTGTGTGAGCCGATTGACGGAAAAGGCCCGATTCGCACTGAAAAGCGGCGGTTCATCGATGCAGTCGCGCCCGGTATTGCCGATCGTCAGCCGGTTTGCCAGCCGCTGCCGACCGGTCTGAAAAGTATTGACGCTATGGTCGCTATCGGCAAGGGGCAGCGTGAATTGATTATTGGCGACCGCAAGACCGGCAAGACGGCCATTGCTCTGGATACCATTATAAACCAGAAAGACCGGGATGTCGCGTGTATTTATGTGGCAATCGGCCAGAAAGAATCCACCATCGCCGAGGTCGTGGCGACGCTCGAAAAATACGGCGCGATGGGGCATACCGTCGTGGTCGCGGCGCCGGCCGCCGACAGTGCGGCGATGCAGTACATTGCGCCTTATGCGGGCACGGCGATTGCCGAATACTTTATGTATGACAAAAAAGCACACGCCCTTTGTGTGTACGACGATTTGAGCAAGCACGCGATTGCCTACCGCGAACTGAGTCTTTTACTTCGCCGTCCGCCGGGGCGTGAGGCGTTTCCTGGTGATATTTTCTACCTGCACAGCCGCCTGCTTGAGCGCAGCGCCAAGCTGTCGGATGCTCTGGGCGGCGGCTCGATCACGGCTTTGCCGATTATTGAAACGCTGGAAGGCCAGGTTTCGGCCTATATTCCGACCAATATTATTTCGATTACCGATGGGCAAATTTATCTGCAGCGCGACCTGTTCTTGGCCGGTGTCCGTCCGGCAGTTGATGTCGGCATCAGTGTCAGCCGCGTCGGCGGCGATGCGCAGCCCCCGGCGATGAAAAAAGTCGCTCCCAAACTTCGGCTCGAACTGGCGGCCTTTCGCGAACTTCAGGATTTTGCGCGACTGGGCACGGAGCTGGACGAGGCGGCCCAGCGCCAGTTGGACCGCGGCTATCGTATGATCGAGCTGCTCAAACAAACACAGTACTCGCCGATGAGTGTTGCCGAGCAGGTGATCAGCATTCTTGCCGGCTCTACGGGAGCATTGGATGATATTGACGTGTCCCGCGTCAACCATTTTGTCGAAGAACTGCTCGGTTGGATGCGGATGGAAGCGCCGGAATATATTGAAACCATCGAACAAACCGGTGATATCGACCAGTCGCTGATGGCCGGATTGACCGAGGCGGTTGAAGCGTACAAAACGATCTATAAGTTTTCTTTTGGCGCATAATCAGGGTCTGAAATTGTATCTGAGGCTTACGATTTGAAATGGAAAAAGTTGAAATCCCGAAATCCAGATAACGATCCATGTCAAATACGCGACGCATTTTGAAACGACGCTCAGCGGCCGACAACATCGCCAAAGTGACCGGCACGATGGAGACTATCAGTGCTGTGCGCTATCGTCGGTACTTTAATCAATGGCAGGAAGGTCGCGCGTTTTACGATGCGTTGGCTCAGCTTGCGTATTTGGTGGTTTCAGCCGAGCAGCCTATCGACCATCCGCTGATGAAACCGCCGGCCTCCAAAACCCAGGCCGTCCTTGTCATCGGTTCGGATCGCGGTCTGTGCGGGGCCTATAACAACGACCTTTACCGGCAAATTGATACCCACGTCAAGATGGCCAAACGCTTTGGTCGTGAACTGCTGTTTTACGCCAAAGGGCGAAAGGTGGTCGGCTATCTCGAACATCACGGTATCCGACCCGTGCGGGTGTTTGATGAATTTGCCGAAATCCCGACGGTCGAACAGACCCGAACGATTGCCGACGAATTTACGCAGCACTATCTGGCGGGTCAAATCGGCAGGCTGGGGGTGGTGTACAATCGGTTTTTCTCGGCGGCCAGCCAGAAAGTCCAAACACTGACGGTGTTGCCGGTGGCCGAACTCATCGACGATCTGACCACGCGGGCGACGGTCATCTGGCCGTGGGAACTGAATTTTGAGGATTTTATGCTGATGCCGTCGGCGGCGGAGATTTTCGAAGGATTGTCCCGAATGATCATTCGCACGTCGATTCTTGATTGTTTTATGGAGGCGGCGGTCAGCGAACATCTGTCGCGTGTGGTGTGTATGCGTAACGCCACCGACAACGCCGAAGAGATGATAAAAGAATTGTCCAAAGACTACAACCGCGCTCGACAGGCACAGATTACCGTTGAGCTGCTGGATATTGTCAGCGGCGTTGAAGCAATGAAATAGTCGAAAGCTTGCAGGAAGCGATTCAGTACGTATGTATTGAGATAACAGGTAAGCCGTTATGAATCGAGGCAGAATAATACAAATTATCGGCAGCACGTTTGAGGCGGAATTCGTCGGCCATGTGCCGCCGATCTATAATGCGCTGGAAATCAAGACGACCTGCGACTGGGGGCCGATCGATCTGGTCGCCGAGGTCCAGCAGCATTTGGGCGGCGGACGTGTCCGTGCGATTGCATTGGGCAGCACCGTCGGGCTGCGCCGCGGGCTGGAAGTCGTGGATACCGGCGGACCGGTGTCGGTGCCGGTAGGGCGGGAAACGCTCGGTCGGGTGTTCAACCTTTTGGGCAAGCCCGTTGACGGCGGCCCTCCTGTTCACGCTAAAAAGCGACGCCCGATTCATCGCAAGCCGCCGAAATTTACCGAGTTGACCGCCGAATCGGAAATGTTTGAAACGGGCATCAAGGTCATTGATTTGCTCTGCCCCTTCGTCAAGGGCGGCAAAACCGGATTGTTCGGCGGCGCGGGCGTCGGCAAAACGGTGCTGATTCAGGAACTGATCGCTCGCATCGCCACCAAACACGGCGGATATTCGGTATTCGCGGGCGTCGGTGAGCGCACGCGTGAGGGCAATGATCTCTGGCTGGAGATGCAGCGTACCCGTATCGGCGATTCCGATGCGACGGTTCTGCAAAATACCTGTCTGGTGTTCGGACAAATGAACGAACCGCCGGGCGCCCGGCTGCGGGTTGCGCTGACCGGTCTGACCATGGCCGAGGCCCTGTGCGAGGAAGGTAAAGGGGAAACCCTGCTGTTTATCGACAACATCTTTCGGTTTTCTCAGGCCGGGGCGGAAGTCTCGGCCCTGCTGGGCCGCATTCCCGGCGCGGTGGGGTATCAGCCGACGCTGGCCAGTGAGATGGGCCAGCTCCAGGAGCGCATCGCCTCGACTGCGTCCGGGGCGATTACCTCGGTGCAGGCGGTCTATGTGCCCGCCGACGACCTGACCGACCCGGCTCCGGCCACGACCTTTTCCCACTTGGATTCGTCGGTGGTGTTGTCGCGGCGGATCGCCGAGAAGGGCATCTACCCGGCCATTGATCCGCTGGAAAGCTCATCGCGTATTCTCGATGTCCATGTGCTCGGACAAACGCATTATGAAACCGCCCAAAAGGTCCTTGAGTATTTGCAGCGGTACCACAGCCTTCAGGATATTATCGCAATTCTGGGTATCGACGAATTGAGCCGGGAAGACCGCTTGACGGTTTCACGTGCCCGAAAGCTGGAACGGTTTTTCTCTCAGCCGTTTATTGTAACCCGGCAGTTTACCGGTATGGATGGAAGATATTGTTCCGTAGCCGATACCGTGCGAAGCTGTCGCGAAATCTGCGAGGGAAAATGGGATCATCTTCCCGAACAGGCGTTTATGTACATCGGCGCCGTCGAAGAAGCCCAGGAAAAAGCCCGAAAAAAGTAATCGGTTGACAGGTGTCAAGAATGAGTGTTAATTTTGGAATGTCCTGTTTATGGTAGGTCTGTCGCGCGGAAAATTCAGGGTGGTTTTGTTAACCCCCCAGGCCGGTCTGCTGGACTGTCGAGCCGGATCGGTGGTGCTGCCGGGTTATGACGGCTATCTCGGTATATTGCGCAATCATTGTCCGATGTTGGGCACAGTGAGCCGGGGGATTATGCAGGTTCGGGAAATTCCCGGCCGAGCGGACGCCTTTTTTGTCGTGGAAGGGGGGTTTGTACAGGTCAGCGAAAACCACGTAACGGTACTGGCTTACGAAGCGACCACCTTTGAGGGACAGGACGAAAAAAGCATTGAAGAAATGCTGTACCACGCCCGCAGCGTGGTGGCGGGGCACGAATATATCCGCTCGCAACAGGAAGCGATTGATTATGACAAGGCGCGTCTGATTGTGCGAATGGCCGAGATGGCCGATGTCAAACTGGCCGCCGAAAAAGAATAATCCGCTGATTGCCGCCGACTTTCGGAAAAAAGTTTGAAATTCCGACGCCGAATAATTAGAATCACGGCACTCGGTTGAGCTTGGATAATAAAAGATGACCTCGAACCAAAACAAGCACGACAGCGCATCCGCCGATTCGGCCGTTGAAGCCTTTGTTCGCGGTTTGGATGATAAATACCGGATGCTCGTAATCCTTAAATCGCAGCTTTACGGCGGGCGATGGGAGCCGATGCTTGAGGACTTGCAGAATCGGCTTGAGGGCAAACCATACATTTTCAAGCTGGCCAACCGAATCAAAGACGATGTGGACCGCATTGCCGTACTGCGCGCCTTTGAGCAAACGCATAACGTCGATTTGGCCGACTACATCAAACTGGATTCGCATTGAGTCGATTCCGTCGGGGTGGGACGACCACCATAGCCAACAGGTATGCAGTTAAGGCTGTCAGATACAGATCGGAGATGATATGAAGACAAGCGTAATAAGTGTGATGTATGTGATGGTGTGGTGGGGATGTACCGCCGCTCAGACAGTGCCCCCAAATGCAGCGCCGACGTCTGAATTGATTTCACCGGCGCTGATCGACCGGGCGGGATGGACGATGAACTGGCAGATCAAGCTGCCGCTGCGACCGGGTGAGACGGTGGACCGGATCGTCATTTTTGATGAGTATCTTTATGTCCTGACCGATAGAAATGTATTGTTTTGCATAAACCGCCAGGCGGGGACCATGCGTTTTGTGACGCCGCTGGCCCAACGCGGGCTGCCGATCTGCGACCCCGTATCTTTTGAGAACAACCTGCTGTTTATGGTGGGCAATGAATTGGTTGTTGTCGATCCCTGGGCCGGAACCATTGCAGAACGGTACAGTTTTGCTCAAATCGGCAATACGTATGAATGCGGACTGGCAATGAACAGCGAATATGTGTATTTGACCGGATCCGATGCACGCCTTTATGCCTACTCCCGCGACGGCTACTGGCGCGTCTATTCCGCTACAGCGGATAACAATTCACCGATTATTTCACTGGCGGCGATGGAGGATCGGGTATTGTTTGCCACACAGGCGGGCAATGTGGTCGCCATCGCCCCCAATCGCGCGGAAAAATACTGGCAGTTTGACGCCACCGGTTCGATTGATTCAGATCTGGTCGTATCCGAAGGGATGGTCTATATCGGCAGTCACGATACCAAACTGTATAAATTGAATGTCAATACCGGACGTTTGGCCTGGCCTTCGCCGTTTCACGCCGGCGCCCGGATTCATAAGCCCGTGGTGACCGGTCGAGATCTGGTGTACCTGACCGCCGGCACAATGGGTGTTTACGGAATCGACAAAGACACCGGCCGGGCGGTCTGGCAGGTTCGCGACGGCCTGGGGGTTTTGACTGAAACCGCCGAGCACAGCTTTGTGTTCAGTCGCCCCGGATTATTGAATGTAATGGATAATGCCACCGGCCGAAAACTTTACAGCGTCAATTTCTCGCGGGTCAGACGGTTTGCTACAAAAATGGATGAACCCAGACTCTATGTCGCCGATGAAAGCGGCCGCATTGCAGGAATTACGGTGAAATAACACCGAGCTCGGCTCTCGGACGGGACTTTTTGGCGGATGGATAATAGGGATGATAGTTTGATTCGAGTTATGGAAAGGAAACCAGCGTGAATATATCTATCAAACGGGCGTTGATCAGTGTATCGGACAAAACCGGTTTGACGCCGTTTGCCAAGGCGTTAAGCGAGATGGGGGTAACGATCATCAGTACCGGCGGCACGGCCAAAGCGCTGACGGAGGCGGGCGTTCCCGTCGTCAGCGTCGATTCGGTGACCGGCTTTCCGGAGATGATGGACGGCCGCGTCAAAACATTACACCCGAAGATTCACGGCGGCCTGCTGGGGCTGCGAGACAAAGCCGATCACGTGGATGCGATGAACACCCACGGCATTGAACCGATTGATTTAGTGTGCGTGAACCTGTACCCCTTTGAAAAGACCGTTGCCAAGGCCGATTGTTCTTTTGAAGAGGCCATTGAGAATATCGACATCGGCGGGCCGAGTATGGTCCGTTCGGCGGCCAAAAACCATAAATTTGTCACCATCGTAACCAGTCCGTCCCAATATGACGAACTTGTGGCGGAGATGAAATCCAAAGACGGGGCGACCGGTTTGCCGCTGCGTCAGAAACTGGCGCGAGCAGCCTTTTCACTGACGGCCTCGTATGACGCCGCTATCGCACAATATCTGACGCGGCAAGCCGGCGAAATGTTTCCCGAACGGCTGTCAGTGGCTTTGCACAAAGAACAGGAACTGCGTTACGGTGAAAATCCCCATCAGCGCGGCGCATTTTATCGCCTGCCCGACAGCCGCGAGGTCAGCGTCGGCAATGCGAAGCTCCTGCCCGGCGGCATGCCCATCAGTTTCAATAATCTGATGGACGCCAATGCGGCATTTGAACTGGTCAAAGAATTTGACGAACCGGCGGCCGTGGTGGTCAAACATATGAATCCGTGCGGCTGTGCGGTCGATGCGGACATTTGTAAAGCCTACGAAAAGGCCTATCTGGGCGATGTGGTCAGTGCGTTCGGCGGTATTGTCGCGCTGAACCGAACGGTCGATAAAGAACTGGCGACGGTCATTATGGAATCGTACGCCCGGTTCGGAAAAGCCAAAGGCGCCGCGGGCTTTTTTGCTGAAGTCATTATTGCGCCGTCCTATGAGCAAGAAGCGGTCGAAGTGATCCGCACCCTCAAAGCGTGGGGACAGCGCGTCCGTCTGCTCGAAACCGGTCCGATTGATCGAAAACAGGTGGATGTGCATCAATACGATGTCCGCTGTCTGGTTGGCGGGCTGCTCTTGCAGCAGCGCGATCTGATCGGTTGGGAACCGAATGCACTGACATTTCCGACGGCGGCCAAGCCCACCGCCGAGCAGATTGAGGATTTACGCCTTGCCTGGCTGTGTGCCAAACACGTCAAGAGCAACACGATTACGCTCGTCAAAGGCCGGACGCTGGTTGGCGTCGGCGCCGGGCAGATGAATCGCGTCGAATCGGGCCTGATCGCCCTCAAACAGGCAGGCGACCAGGCCCAAGGAGCAGCCATGGGATCGGACGCCTTTTTCCCGTTCCCCGATAATGTTGAAAACGCCGCTCAAGCGGGCATTGCCTGTATTGTCCAACCCGGCGGATCGAAGAAAGACGACGAGGTCATCGCCTGTGCGGACAAATTCGGCATCGCCATGGTCTTTACCGGAAAGCGTCATTTCTATCATTGATATACAAATGGGAAATAGACCCCCTTTTTTTAATACCCTTTTCAGGTCGTCGCGAGCCGCTGTCGCCGGAATGATGGCGCTGACGCTCCTTGGCATAGGCTTAATGTTTTTACAGTTGAGCTATCCGGAGCTGAAAAGCGTTCATGAGGCGCGTGTGGTCGTTACTGCCGAGAATATGGTTCGGCGGGGGGATTGGGTGGCGCCTGTTTTCAACGACGAAATTCGCCTCGAAAAGCCGCCGCTGCCGTATTGGGTCGTCGCGGCGACACGCACGATTGCCGGTTCAATGGAAGAGCCGGTGTTCCGTTTGCCCTCGGCGGTAATGGGAGCAGCGGGGGTGTTGCTGGCGGCGCTCTGTGCCCGACTGATGTTTGGGCGAAATGCGGCTCTGTTGGCGGGGGTGTTTACCGCATTGATGCTGATGTATGTCATCGAAGCCCGGCTGGCGGAAGTGGATATTTATTTGACGTTTTGCGTTACCGTCTGTCTGTTTCTGATGTGTCATATTTGTTTTGGAACACACCGGCGGGATTGGGTGTGGTTGCTGTTGGGGGCGGCGGTCGCGGCGGGGGGGCTGGCCAAGGGACCGGTGATTTTTATCTTTGCTGTGCCGTTGATTCTGTTGGGTTGTCTATTATATCCGGACAGACGGCCGAAAGCGATTTGGTTTGTCGGGTGTTTGGGGGTGTTTGCGATCTTGTCGGCAATTTGGCCGCTGCTGGTGATTCAGCGAGTAGGCTGGGATACCGTCAGGGATGTGTGGTTTTCGGATATCATGCGCAATGTCGCAGAATACACACGCCAGCGCAGGCCATGGCATTTTTATTTGACCCGCTATTTAATGGTGGCGTTCCCCTGGTCGGTACTGGCCGGCGCTGCGGCGCTGTTGCCGTTCTGGAAGGAAGTGAAAGCGAACCGTACATTGTGGCGTAAGACGCTTTTTCTTGTCTTGTCCATGGCTACGGTGATTCTGGCGTTCTCATTGGTTCGCAAAAAGAAAATTGACTACCTCGTCCCGCTGGCGCCGATTATCGGTATTCTCATCGCAGCGGCGTGGGACATCATCCGTGATAATATGGCGCGTCGGACGCCGGCGGCGCGAGCCAATCGAATCCTGCTGTCGGCGCAGGCGATTCTGTTTATCGCCATGGGAGCCGTGGCGTTGGTGTATTCATTTTTTGATCCGCTCAACAGGACGGCGCTGATGATACTGGCCGGGATCGGGTTGTGTCTGGGGGGAGCGGCGGGCGTCTATTTTATCAACAAAAATATGCCGACGGCGGCGTTAATGGGACAAGGGGCAGGCTTTTTGTTGTTCGGGTATTTACTGTTCGGCCTGTTCGTTCCGCAGGAAAACGTGCGCATCTCTCCGGCGCGATTCTGCTCGGCGGCCAGGGAAGTCATCGACGATGCGCCGGTGGTCTATTTCAAAGGCCGGGACGATACGCTGGTGTATCATCTGGACAGAACAATCCAACGGGTTGGTTCGACGACGGAATTGCGGACGTTTTTGGATCAGCATCCTGACGCTTTTGTCCTTGTACGGCACCGATTTCTCGATGAAGCACAATCCGTCGCCGAACATATTGTCTTTCATCATCCGCGGATGCGCGATCTGGAGTTGCCCCTGCCGGAGTTTCCCTTCGGCAATGAGGACGATGAAGCCCACGAAGAAGAGGTTCTCGGAGATACGGGATATTATTATAACATCTATATTCTGAAGGCAGGGCGGTGGGACGCGCCGCCGCGCATCTTCGATACCTATGAGGTTGAAGCGCCGAGTTGGCTGACTGCCGAATTCTTATGGGTCGGCTTTGGTCTGATTGCGCAAACGATGTTTTTTATGCGGTTCCTGGTGCAGTGGATCGCCTCGGAAAAAGCAAAGCAAAGCGTTGTGCCCGTGCTTTTTTGGTGGCTCAGCCTCAGCGGCGGACTGATGCTGCTGACCTATGCGATCTATCGTCGCGACCCGGTCTTTATCTTCGGCCAATCGACAGGGGTGTTTATCTATTTGCGCAATTTGTGGCTGATCTACGGATATAAAGAACCCACGGCCGGGGCCGTGAGGGAAAAATCGGATGTGCTGGAAGAGTCCGTAGCGTTTCAGAACCACGGAGCGTCAGACTGATTGAGGACGTTATATGACCGCGGACAAGCTTGTGAACGATATTGAACTTTCGCTGGTGATTCCCGCTTATAATGAGCAGGACACCATAGAACCCTTGCTCTCGCGGATCGCCGAAGTATTCGAAGAGACCGATTATTCCTTTGAAGCCATTGTGGTGGATGACGGCAGTACCGACCGGACGCTCGAACTGCTCAAGTCCGCTAAAAATAAAAAATCCTGGCTCCGAATTCTTACCTTCGACCGCAATCACGGCCAGACCGCCGCGATGTGCGCCGGCTTTCGAGCCGCCGGCGGGCGTATCATCGCCACACTGGACGCCGACTTGCAGAACGACCCGGCGGAGGTGCCGCGTTTGATGGAAATGCTCAGCGACGAAGTCGATGCCGTGGTCGGTTGGCGTCAGAAGCGACAAGACCCCTGGCTGCGCAGGGTCTCGACCAAAATTGCCAATGCCGTTCGCAATTGGCTCTCCGGCGAGTCGATTCATGACTCGGCCTGTTCACTAAAGGTCTATAAACGCTGCTGTCTGGAACGCGTTGCGCTTTTTGAAGGTATGCACCGCTTTATGCCGACGCTGGTCAAGATGCAGGGCTATCACGTCATTGAGGCGCCGGTTTCGCACCATCCGCGTTACGCCGGACAGGCCAAATACGGGGTTTGGAATCGCGTGTTTAAGGCTTTTTTTGATTTGCTGGCGGTGCGTTGGATGAAAAAAAGGGTTTTGCGCTATCGCGTCAGAGAAATTGAGTAGGTCTTTTCGGCGGACTGCGAATCGGATGCTGACACACGTGCGACAACCTGTTACTCGCCTGTGGGATCGAGTGTGCCGGGGCTTTGCCGGACTGGACGATTTGCTGTTTCCGCCGTATTGCCTTCTTTGCCAGACGCCGATTGACAGGCAAAATGACGGCTTGTGCCTGACCTGCTGGCAGGAACTGACGCGGAACGTTGCCGGCGATTACTGCCGTCGGTGCGGCCGCAACGCCAGCCCCTTCGGCATTGTCAACAACCGCTGCGGCGCCTGTCAGAACGAAACGCCTGCATTCGATGGTATCATCCGAGCCGGCGTCTATGAAACGGCCTTGCGCAGCCTGATTCTGGCGTTCAAATTCCACCAGCGCACCGAATACGCTCCGCGGCTCGGCCGGATGATGCGCGACGCGCTGACCGTTAGTAGCTTTGCGCGTCAAATCGACTTGTTCGTGCCCGTCCCTCTCCATTGGCGGCGACGACTGGAACGCGGCTATAATCAGGCCTTCTACCTATCGCGTCATCTGTGTACGCCGCCGGCTCGTATCTGCACCGACCTGGTCCGAACCCGTTACACCAAGCGCCAGTGGAATCTGACCGAAGCCCAGCGCCGCCGCAACGTCAAAAACGCCTTTGCCGTCCGTCGCGGCCATCCCTTCGAAGGCAAAACCGTCGTCCTGGTCGATGATATTACGACCAGCGGCGCGACCTTAACCGAATGCGCCAACGTTCTCAAGGCCGCCGGCGCCAGACAGGTGTATGCCGTCGTGTCTGCCGTTGCCCATCAGGACAAGTAGCCCCAGCAAAACAAATGAAGCAGTAAGATAATTTCGAGCGAACTGACCGCGCATTGTCGATAAATTACGCGCTGAGTTTTGCCAGTGCGTCGCGAATCAAACCCTGAAGCACGCCGTCGGACAAGTCCGCAAGCTCCGGCTCCGGATGTTCGGCCCGCGCCATCGCACCAAGTACACGCTGGGCGATCTTTTTGTGGCGGTGCAGAGACTCGAATGTTTGCTCGGCCTGCGTCAGCTCCCCGTCGGCCATCTGACGAAGATACAGAATAGAATTCTTGATGACCTCTTTTTCAGCAGCCTTTTGGGCGTTTGGGTCGTCTTGAGGTCCGTCGTCAATCGGCTGACGTTCCTTCAATATCTTGTGCGTCAGGTCATACGTTTCACGCATCAGCTCATTGACCTGTGTTTCTTCGGCCTCGTCAATCGGCGCCAGCTTCAGCTCCGGTTCATCATTGGATTTCGGCAGGGGGATATAACACCGATGTTGGCAATACGGGCACTTGCCCCATTTGCCCCCTGTTTCGTCCCGCGCTTTGATTTTCTTTTTGCACGACTCACAATGAAAGCTGATCGCCATGGTCCTGCCCTCTATGAAATAACATTGACACCGCTATGAATCACCGCACTCAGCAGTCAGTACGCTGTTTCGGCTGAATAGTCTGCCCGCACCTCGGTGGTGATCCCGCCGCGCGGCGTAAACTGCGAGGTGATCCGCATCCAGCGCGGCCGACAGGCCGAAACAAGATCATCCAAAATATCATTGGTCAATCGCTCATAAAAAATCCCCTGATTGCGGAAACTCTGCATATAAAATTTCAGACTTTTCAGCTCAATGCAGGATTTATCGGGGACATACTCAATCAGGATTTCGCCAAAATCCGGCTGTCCCGTCTTGGGACACACGCTCGTAAACTCCGGACAGTGGATCGTAATGGTGTAATCCCGGCCGGGGCGGGGGTTGTCAAACAGTTCGATGGGCGGCTTATCACTCATACAGACTTCCATTCCGTCAAAAAAACAGTGAGTTTTTGTTCAAAAAATGCTAAATTACCTTTGTATTTTAGTGCAAACCGGAATTGTTATCAAGGAATTCGACAAAAATGTCCACGAAATCAGCGATCATCTTGCTCAGCGGGGGGCTGGACTCGGCCACCACACTGGCCATCGCCAAAAACCAGGGGTACGACTGTTACGCAATGACGTTTCAGTACGGTCAGCGACACGCCTGCGAAATTCAGGCGGCCCGACGAATCGCAACGGCCTTCAATGTGCTCGAGCACAAGTTCATCACGATCGATTTGGCGGCTTTCGGCGGGTCGGCCCTGACGGATCCGGCCCTTGCGGTACCCGCTGACAGAACTGACATATCCTCTGAAATACCAATTACTTACGTTCCTGCTCGCAACACCGTTTTTCTCAGTTATGCGCTGGCCTGGGCCGAGGTGCTGGGGCTGTGGGACATCTTCATCGGCGTCAACGCCCTCGATTACAGCGGCTATCCCGATTGCCGCCCGGCCTTCATCGCAGCCTTTGAGAAAATGGCCAATCTTGCGACCGCCAGGGCCGTGCAGGGGCAGGGCACCTATCGCATCCGCACGCCGATTATCGAGATGACCAAAGCCCAAATCATACGCAGGGGGGTTGAGCTGGGCGTCGATTACGCCCTGACCCATAGCTGCTACGATCCTGATCCCGCAGGCCGGGCTTGCGGCCGCTGCGACGCCTGCCGACTGCGACTCAAAGGCTTCGAACAGGCCGGGCTGCGCGACCCGGTGAAATACGTTAACAATCAGTAGCGCGGCGGCGCAAGCCGCCCGATAGCCGCCCAATCAGAATGCAACCTGACGGCAAACCCTTAAACACCGCCATTTGCCCAAAAAATTGCTTTTATCGACGCGATATTCAGGGTATAGTGGTCTGACAAAGACAAGGTTGATGTGAGCACAGCGAGGTGTAACAATGACAGAACGGATTCCCAAAGTCCTTGTGGTCGGGCCGACCTATGTGGATATGGCGGTCAAATGCGAGATGTTTCCCGAACCCGGCAGGTCGGTCGAAGGGTCCGGTTTTTCCTGTGTACCGACCGGAGCCGGACTGAACGAGGCGATTCAGGCCGCACTGTGCGGCGCCGAGGTCTATTTGCTTTCGCGTATCGGCGAAGACTGTTTCGGCGAGATGATCAAACAAACCCTGCGGCGGTACGGCGTATCCACCGATCTGGTTTATTTGACTCAGGCCATCAGTACCGGTATCGTCGTAACGATGGTGGACGGCAACGGCGAAAATCGAAGCTGCCGCTCAGCCGGGGCCAATCGGGTGCTCGGACGGGATGAAATCGAATACGCCGGGGCCGAACAGCTCATTCAGACGGCCGATGTCTGTCTGGTCAGCGACGGCATCCCGCCGACGGCGGCGGTCTCGGCCATCCGCACGGCCGGCCTGCATAAAACCCGCGTCGTGCTCGAAGCACGCCTGCCGGGCGTGGAGCGACAAGTGCTGCGGTCGATTGACTGGCCGGTTGATTTCTACAACGCCGATGTCATTATTTTGCGATTTGAGGGCATTGTTTGCGCCTCGGAGCTTGGCGCCGGCGGCGACGGCGATCTGAAGTTTATCGGTACCGAACTGGTCGCCTGCGGCGCTCGATGCGTCGTCATCAGTATGGGCTGGCACGGCGCGCTGGTCATCGACCGGCAGGGACAGCGGCGCATACCCGGCATTACACTGGATGTGGTCGATCAGACCGGCTGTGAGTCGGCCTTTGCCGGCGCCCTGGCCGCAAGCTGCGGCAGCGGCGACAATCCAGACAGGGCGGTCAAGTTTGCCGTTGCCGCCGAGACGCTGGCCCGAAGCCGCTTCGGCCTGCACGACGCACTGCCCAAAAAAGAAGACATTCTTATGCTTCTGCAAGACCAGCCGGATTGAGAACGATGAAAAATTCAAAAACATCTGCGTGGCTCCTGCTGACCCTGCTGCTGTGGGCGGGAACTGTTCTTGCCGAAACATCTGCACCGGCCAGCGACCCCAATGCCCTCGAACAGCCCGTCAGTGTTGACCATTTACCGTGTATCAGCTATGCGTTTTATCCGTTTGATGAGCCGCGGCCGATTCGCGTGCATGTGCTGGAGATTGACCTGTCGCAAGGCAAGGTCGAGCCGGCGGTTGTCATTGGCGACAATCCGCCGCAAGAAGACCGAAACGCCGTCCGTGCCGATCCGCGCAAGCTGGCGGCCCATCCGCAGCTGATGGTGTTTGTCAATACCAATCCATGGACGCCGTGGGGACCGGTCTATCCGATGAACGTTACAATTTCCGGCCTGGCCGCGTCCGATGGCGTGGTTCGCAGCCCGCATCGCGGCGTATCGGTCTGGACAAATAAACAAGGCCGGGCCTTTATCGGCGATCCGAAAGACGCTGAAATCCAGGAAGGCGTCGGCGGCTTTCAGCAAATCCTCAAGGCCGGTCAGGTCATCGTCGAAAAGGGCGGTCCGCTGCATCCGCGTACGGCTATCGGCGTCAATGAACGCGGCGACCGGTTGGTTCTGGCGGTTGCCGATGGCAGGCAGCCGGGATTCAGCGAAGGCATGAGTCTGGAAGAATTGGCAACACTCATGAGCGATCTGGGCTGTCAGGACGCCGCCAATATGGACGGGGGCGGCAGCAGCGTCCTGGGCATTGTCGATAAGAACAACCGGATTCGCATCCTCAACCGGCCGCCCGGTCCGCCGGGCTATTTACGCCCGTTGCCCGTCATTTTAACCATCCGTCATAAGCAGGCCTCCGACGAATCGGATCAGCCTGGATGCCCTGAAAAAGAATGAATCAGAGGGGAAATGACGTGATTTTTGAACGAAAACACGATACCCTTGACGCCTCGCAGGTAGTGGACGAACTTCTCGCCGGCCATCCGATCCATTTGGAACAATGCCGCATCAAAGGAACAATGGATTTAAATGCTGCACTGGCCGAGGCGCCCGCGGAAAGGGACGAGACAGTCTCACATTCTATCACCCTGACACAAGACATCAATTTTCACAATTGCACGTTTGAAGAAGATGTCGCCTTTTCCGGTCCGTGGGAAAACACCGAGAGTCTGCGCGTGATCTTTAAAGGCGATGTGCGTTTTAATATGTCCGTTTTTTCAGGACAGGCGAGGTTTATCGGTGCGACATTCGAAAAAGCCGCCGGTTTTGACGGCTGTATATTTCAACGGGTCTGTGCGTTTCGGGAAGCGGTTTTCGGCGGACGCACACTGATTCGCACGGTGATGTTTGACGGATACGTGCTGTTTAATAAAGCGCAATTCGTTGAAGATGCCCGTTTTATCAATACCTGTTTCAGCAAAGGCGCCAATTTTACTGAAACCTTGTTCCATCGCAAAGCGGATTTCCAAGGCGTCTATTCACGCGGTCGGATCATCCCACAAATTGAAGGAGTATGTTTTAATCGCAAACGGTTTGGCGACGATGTCACGTTTTGGCGTTTTATGAAACAAGTCAGCCAGGAAGCGGGATTGTATCGGGATGCCGGGGAATGCTTTTACAAAGAACAATGTGCTCATTTCTGGCAGCGGTTTCGCGGGTCGGATTATCGACGGCTCTCGGCAGTGGGGAAAACTATACGTTGGGCGGCAGGTTTTCGATTGATACCTGAACTATTGCTCGGTCGTCTCCTGTTCGGCTACGGCGAAAGACCGATTCGCGTATTGACCGCCGCAGGACTGTTGATACTGGTGTGCGGCCTGTTCTACAGCTCGCCGCTGGCGCGGTTTTCCATTGCAAACGATCCGACACGCGATCAATTAACGCTGCTGGAAGGCATATTTTACAGCACGACAACGTTTACCACACTGGGGTTGGGAGATTTTGCGCCGGCCACAGCGTCAACGCTGACCAAGTTGGTTACGATGTTTGAGGCATTTACCGGAGCTTTTTTGATTGCGCTGTTTGTCGTGTGTTTTTGGAAGCGTTTTTCACGCGGGTAAGGAAGTCATTTATTTGTAAGTCTTTACAAAAAAAGACGTAACACTTTAATTGGTCAATTGAACCCCCTGTCTAAAGTCCGATAATGTATCTTATGTTGCATTCGGAACATAAACTCCATTCAGGAGTAATTTTCGAGGAATTTCACCGGGATTCTGTCATCCACATCAGCCGGATTTCATCGCCGACAAATTGCCGGCCGTTTCAATCATCCGATGCCAATTGGTAAACGCCCGATCCACCAGCCCGAGGTTTTCAAGGATCGTCTCCAGATTGGTATGCACTTCGGTATCCTGAATCGGCTCACCGACCTGCATCTGAACTTGCCGCAAGGCCCTGGCAAACGCCGGCCGGTCGCAATACAAAATGGCCGTGCGATAATACAATTGGAACATGGCCGCGGGAATCGGCTCGGTCGTTCGCAGCGTCGTCAGCGCCTCATCCACTTGACCGTTGTCAAATTGGCACAGACAAAGCTTACTGCGGGCACGGTAATGAATTGGATTCAGCCGGATTGTGTTTTCGAATGCCTTCATGGCCTCGGTATAATTGTTTTCGACCATCATCAGGATGCCGTACTTATAATGCACATCCGCCCGCGATTCGAGGTGTCTGACCTGATCATGATGCGCCCGAATGACATCGTTGATCATCACAACGACCCGCTCGGACGGTTTCGAATCCGGTTTGTTGTCATCCACAATAGTCTGAAAATGAAGAGTTGCCGCCTCTGAAAATAGCAATGTGCTGTTTTGCTGAATTGACGATGTCAACGACAATGTCCGTCCGGCTTCATCAATATCTCCTGCGGCCTGGTGCGCCGCGGCCAGCCCGATATACGCATCGACGATTTCGTCGTTCAATTCGGCGGCCCGATTGAACTGCTCTGCAGCCAGAGAGAAACGCCGACTGCGCAGGTAGTGTGTCCCCAATTTAATCATCGCTTCAAGTGAATTGGGTTGGCAGCGAATGGCGTTTTCATAGCAGGCAATGGCCTCGCCGTCCCGACCCCATCGCCCGTACACTTCGGCCATGCGAACAATTAAATCCGGCATCGGCCCGACCTGCTCAATTAGCCAATGAATTTTTTCGAGCGCCTGTTCGTATAAGCCGTTTTCAACCAGAGCGTCAATGTCATCGTTTTCGCCCACATCCAGAAAATTATCGGGATGCGAAATAATCGCAAGATTGAACATATCAATCGCTTGTTCGGTTTGTTCGGTCGTTAGATAGAGATATCCGAGCAGTACCATCGAGGTAATGTCGTCGGGATGTTCGCGGATCAGCAATTCATACTCCGCGACCGCTTTATCCAGATGACCCAACCGCAGATTGATCGCCGCCAGCCGCTGCCGAGGCAATTGCAGGTGGTACTGAAATTTCAGACAATCCTGGTAACATTCCGCCGCCTCGGCCGATTGCCCGAGCCTTTCGCGGCAGTATCCCATAATGTACAGGGCCATCGTATTGGACGGCTGACGAAAATACACGCTTTGGGCCTGTTCCAGCGCTTCGACCGGTTCGTTGTTTCTCAGACACAGCGCCGCCGCGGCCATACGACCCAGGCAGCATTCCGGAAAGTCGTGCAGATAGCGCCGGAGTTTGTCCTCAGCCTGAACCATTTCGTGATTGGCCAGATGCTCAATGACACCGGCAAGGTGGTCTTTTGCGTTCGGGTCGTTTATTTTTTGTGGAAGATTCTGATCCAGCCAGTGCCATATCAATTCCACCGTGTCAAGGGCGATTCCTTTTCCAAAGATCTCAAGCAGTTTGCTCATTCGGTATTCCGGCTCGGTTGTTAATGAATTCTCGTTCAAAGCTGTTAACGCTGTATCGGCTGAACACCGGCGGCGTTTAAGGACAAGCTCTGAAAAGAATTCCCCGAATGAGCAATTCTGACAGAAAAGCTATGGACTATACCGGCTGTATCGATTGTTGGGTGCAGGTCGAATCGGAACACCGGATAAAATGAAATGTTCTGCTCAAGGTCCTATAAAATCTATGTCTGCCTTGTCTGCTGCACGTTCTGCTCAATTTCCGTCAGATAAGCCAGCGTGCGTTCCAGTTTGTCGGTCAGGTGTTTGAGCCGCAGCATGGTCTTGACGCGGGTCAGTAATTCCCATTTGTTGATGGGTTTACTAATAAAATCATCCGTCCCGCATTGAATCGCCCGCTCAATATCTCCGATTTCGTTCAAGGCCGTGACCATAATGATCGGGATGTCGGCGGTTTCGGGATTACTTTTGAGCTTGCGGCAGACCTCAAAACCGCTGATTTTGGGCATCATTACATCCAGCAGGATCAAGTCCGGCGGGTCATTGCGGACGATTTCAAGAGCTTGCAGCCCCCCTTCCGCGGCCACGGTTCGGCAATCCAGATCCTCAAGGTAAGCCAGAATCAACTCAAGATTATGCAGATTATCGTCAACCACAAGCACGGCGGGTTTGCGGTTATCATCTTGTACCATATCCATTATCCTTTAAATCAAACAAATGGTTATCGCTTTCGTGTCCGTTCAAGAAAATTATCACAACTGCCGATAAAGAAATATGTAAATTGTATAATCTGAATTGATCTTAACCGGGCATAATAAAAAATCAATGTTAAATTTCACGGGAGAGGGACGCCTGTGCGACTGCTGGAGAATCGACAAACCCTACACCGACGATTGGCTGTGCTGGAAGAGAGCCACCAACAACTTTTACGGCAACTTCAGCAGGCCCAGCGGCTTAGCGGATTGGGGCTGGCTTGGGCGATTACGGCCCACGAGCTGAACAATTTGCTGACGCCAATGACCAATTATGCTCGTCTTTCACTGCAATACCCCGATGACCGAGAACTGAGCACAAAAGCCCTTGAAAAAACGGTGTTCATTGGGCAGCGTGCCGCCGATATTCTCGAAAAAGTAATGGATCTGGCTTCCGGCAAGGTCATGGAGACCGAACGGGTTGAAATGGAGGCCCTGCTGGATGACGTGTTGTTGTGTATTGGGCGGGATTTCGAAAAGGACGGCATTACGCTGGTGCGCCGCTGCCCGTCGGGGGTTTCGGTTCGGGGGGATCGGGTGATGCTGGGACAGGTCTTGTTGAATCTTCTACTGAACGCTCGTCGGGCGATGCTTCCCCAAGGCGGCCCCCTTCATATGACCGTTCAAACCACCCCGAACGGAACGCAGATTGAGATTGCCGACAGCGGCAGCGGAATGTCCCCGGAGGTCATATCGCGTATTTTTGAGCCGTTTTACAGCGGCAGCGAGGCCGAGGCGGATTACGACGGCAAGGGGTTGGGATTATTTTTCTGCAGACAAATCATCGAAGCTCACAACGGGAGCATTCAGGTCCAGTCCGCGCCGCAGCGCGGAACAACCTTCAGGATTCTGTTGCCAACCGACTGACAAGGCGGTATAACGGCTCTGTCGATGCGGTTTAATAACGGCAAAACAGAGAGGGATTGTGGCGACGTTTTTACTTCATTCAATTTGGCAGCTTTCAGCGATGACGGCGCTGTTGCTGGCTTCGGGATTCTGTTCAGGCTCGGAGACGGCGTTCTTTCATCTGTCGCGCAGACAGGTCCGACGGTTTGCCGACTCGCCGGCCCCGCTTGAACGGCTGGCAGCCTCGCTGCTGAGCAACCCCAACCGGTTTTTGACCGCCCTGCTGTTTGCCAATATGACGGTCAATGTGCTGTATTTTGCCACATCGAGTATGCTGTCAATTCAGGCGGGCCGTACCGGCGGTGTCGCTGCCGGCGCCGCGGCGGCGTTTGTGAGTTTTCTGGCGCTTTTGCTGGGCGGCGAGATGCTGCCCAAGTCGCTGGCTTACGCCAATACACGTCAGTTTTGCTTGTTTGCCTCGCCGGCCTGTTACGTGCTGCTGCGGGCGCTGTCGCCGCTGCTGGCGGTTCTGGATTATGTGGTCGTCCAGCCTGCGGTGCGGCTTTTGGTGCATCCAGCGGCGCGCTCGTCGCCGGTTACCGCCGAACAGCTCAGGATGCTGCTGGACAAGACGCGGCGAAAAGGCTGGATCGGAGACGATGAAAACCTGCTGCTGGCCGAGATTCTGAAGTTCGGATTCTTAAAGGTGCGCCATATTATGCAGCCGCGCGTCGAGATGCCCGCCTGTTCGATTGCGCTTACGTCCGCTCAATTTCAGGCAATTATGTATCAACATCAATTGGTCAAGATACCCGTTTATAAGCAGTATATCGATGCCGTTGCCGGCGTGGTGTATCTGCGCGATCTGCTGCTGAACCCCGATCAGGAACCGGCTCAACTGGTGCGGCCGGTCGTGTATGTGCCGGAGCAGAAAAGCGTTGAATCGCTGATTGAGTTTTTTCGTACCAGCGGCGAAAATATGGCGATTGTCGTGGACGAATACGGCGGCATCGCCGGGTGGGTTCATTTTGAGCACATCATCGAGCAATTGCTCCAGCCGATGGATGACGGCGGCAAAGAACGTCCCATCGAGCAAATCGGGCCGCTGTCCTATCGACTGGAGGCGGATTTGTCGATTTACGACTGGAAAGACGCCTTCGGCATTGACCTCGAAGAGACCCATTTGACCACGGTCGGAGGGTTTGTTACCGCCCTGCTCGGCCGCATCCCCCGCCCCGGCGACAAAGCCCGCCTGAAAAATCTGAAGTTCACCGTTGAAAGCGTTCGCAACAATCGCATCCATACCGTGGTGCTGACGCTGGAGCCGATCCTTGACAATACCTTGCTGCAGACGGACAACGGAGCGAGGCCATGATGGTTGTTTTATTGCAATTTGTTCTCATCGTCGGCCTGATCGCGCTGAGCGGATTTTTCTCAGGCAGCGAAACGGGCTTTTATCGGCTGAGTCGGTTTCGCCTGCGCCTGGGGGTGGAAGAGCATCGCCCGTTTTATGAGACGCTCTTTGCACTGATTCGGGACGGCCGGGCCACGATTATGTCCATACTGATCGGGAATAATCTGGTCAATTATGTGCTGACCAGCCTCGTTACCGTACTGATTTTCAGACGGCTCAGTGATCAGCGTCTGGCTGAACTCTATGCCACAGCGATTCTGTCGCCGCTTCTTTTTGTCTGTGGTGAGATGATTCCCAAGATTCTGTTTTATCATTGGGCTGATATGCTGATGCCGCGTTTGGCATGGCTGCTGTGGGCGGTTCACAAAGCGCTGACGGCAACCGGCATCGTCGCGACGCTGCAATGGATGTCCAACCGATTGGCTCGGCTGCTGCGGTTGGGGACGAATACGGCTGCGGCGGTCGATGCCACTCAGCGGCACCAGGTCTTTCAGATTATACACGAAACCCGCGAAGAAGGGCTGCTTAGCGATGTGCAGCGCGATATGATCGCCCGCCTGCTGCAAATTCCGAACGTGCCGGTGCATACCGTGATGACCTCTTATCGAAAAACAGAAAAAGTCTCTGTCGGCTGCAACCGGCAAGACCTGCTGAAACATCTGGCACACGCTTCACACACACGCCAGTTGGTGTGCGCATCGGATGGTGATGTGCTCGGCTACATCCTGATTTATGAGGTCCTCGGCAGCGAAGGCGAATTCGACGATCTGTATTCTTTTGTCCGACCGATTGTCACACTGGAGCCGATGTGCTCGGCAATCGACGCGATGAATGCCCTTTGCCGTAAACGTGAAAAAATCGCTCTGGTCAAAGCCCCCCATTCCCGGCAGCCGCTGGGCATGATCACACTGACCGATTTGGTCGAGGAATTGACCGGCGAGCTGGCGGTTGCCTGAACCGCCCGCTAAGGAACTTTGTAAGCGCTGTTGTCCGGCGATAAGAAACCTACGGGCGAACGGGGATGCTGCTGATTGTACTGCTCAAGGGCTTGCTGATGCCGGGCCGGTTCGACCGTCGTATAGACGTCCGCTTGTGAACGCATACTGCCGTCGCCGCACGCCATATTGGTTTGCCGGTTGTGGCGAAACCCCTGCGTGCCGGCCCATCGGTCATTAAACGACAGATCGCCTTCGCTTCGCAGCGGGGCGCGCATAAATTTATTAGTGCCGTGAATGTACTGACCGTCGCCGAAAATCGCAACGCGCGCCGGCTGAGTCAAACGACTGCGTCGCGCCGGCTGCGGAATGTTTTCCCCTTGGCCGCGGCCGATGTAGCTGGTGTTGTAATTGTAGCCGGTATAAGGGTCGTAAGGTGTGTTGGATTCGCCCTGAAAAGACGGACACTGCTGAATCTTGTCAACCGGTTCGCCCTGCCATAAAATCCCTGATTCAACGATGGGCTGTTCATCCACAAAACGTACCGTAAAATCCCAATTGTAGTGAATAGGTCCCCTGTCGGTCTGTTGTGTATAGTACGCGATGGGGAAAAAATCGTTATGGTCTTCGGTATAGATCAACGCTGCGATCATCATCTGCCGCAGATTGCTTTGACAATAAACCGACTCAGCCTGACGCCGGGCATGAGCCAGCACCGGCAGCGTGATCGCCAGCAGCAGCGCCGTAACCGCCATCACGATCATCAGTTCGATGAGCGTAAACGCCCCGATGTGTGGTCTTTTTGTCGCCATCTTCAAGGTTCGTTACATTGCCATGTACAGACCAGCCAGTGTTCGGCCAAAATCGCAAAATCCGCCAGATCCACGCGGCAGTCGTGATTCAAATCGCCGGGCGGAAACGGATGCCGGTAATCGCCGCAGGCGGCAACATCGGCTACGGCGTCCAGTTCTCCCCATTCCTCACTGGTCAGTTTGACGTATTGGATCCATCGACGCCCGCTGGCCGGATCAATCCGCAGCGCCGCATAATCGTCGGGTTCAAGCCATTGCAGGTCGAACCCCGTCCCCCCCGCCGAACCGTCATACAGGGCAATGGCATCCGGCACGGACAGTCCGGAAAAATCGCTCAGCGTCAGATTCGGATCGACGGGCCTGAGAAAATCCAGCGGCTCGCCCCACTGTTTGGAATCGCTGTCCCAGGCAAATGGATTGGTCGGAAACAAATCGCCCGCGACCGCCCGGTCGGTCGGAAACGTAAACCACGGCCCGTTGGGATCCTGAGCCACGCTGACGGTCAGCCACTCGGCGTTCAGTGAGGCCGGCACGGTCAACGTCACCGTATTCATATCCGTCGTCGGGGTCAGTTCGCCGCCGGCACGCTGAAAAAACGAGTTGCTAAAGACGATAAAATCAATTCCGTAAAGGTTGTTTTCGTCGTCGGCGACTTTATGGTCAAAGCCCACAACCACTTCGCCGCCCAACCCCAATGTCAAAACCGTTGGCCTGCCGTCGGGTGTGACGTTCCAGGCCGGATAAACCAGCGAGGGGGTAAACACCGCCTGTTCCCAGCCGTCATAGACCTGCCTCGTCGGCGGGCCGAGTACCGCGTTGGGGTCATTATAGGGATAGGCGCCGAACGGCCCTCGATACGAAACGAGCCGACTTGCAAAATCCGACTCATCCGAAGCCCATGCGACCGCCCCGACGGCAAATATCAGAATAAAAACCGACTGAATCAGAGACCGCTTCATTCGTTCATTGTCCGTTGTTTTCGTTTTCGTGAACAACAAAAAATGACAGCGCCCGCTGCCAGCAGCGCCAGCGATGTCGGTTCGGGAATGGTCAAGCTGTCGCTGGTCCAGTTGGCGCCGTCCAGATTGAAGCCTTCGATGCGGCCGTGGCTGAGCTGCTTTTTGTCAACGCCGTCGGAATTGCCCGTCCACGTCAGACCGCCGTCGTCGGTGTGGCCGGTCCACCACCAGCCGAAAAAATTCGTTCCGGCGGTATGGTAATCGCCGTCCACCGTGGTTTGATCATAGATCATATCGCCGATGAACCCCCCGCCGTATGCGTAAATCACGCTCAACGGACCGGCGGCTTCCAGCGCCGCCAGGGCGTCTTTGACGGTTGTCTGCGGGTCATCCCAACGAAACCCGAAACAATGAAATTCGGTCTCGTATGGGCCGTTGGTCTGGTTCCAGTCGATGACGATAACGCTTTCGTTGGCTCCGGAACCGGCCCAATAATCTATCGTCAGCTCGACTCCCTGAATCAGATACGCCCTGGCGGGTGCACTACAGCATAAACCGACCAGCAGCCCGATCCACATACACAGTTGTTTTTTCATTGATATCCTCTCACTTGGTTTCATCATCCAACACAAACTGCCGTTTACATTCAGCGTCGGTCGGACGGCCGCGGTCGCCGGCAGACCCAAACGACCGCGGCTGTCCTGAGCCGTGCCGGCCCCCGGCATCCGGCCGAGAGCTGTGGAAATAATTACGTAACCCGTAACGTTGTGCCGCTGTTTTCGCGCGGAACCCACAAACCACAAAAAAAGCCGCTGCCCTTCGCGAGAGGGGCAACGGCTTATCATTATTCAGTCTTCGTCGGTCTTTAGCGGAATATTCCCAAAGGGATGTTCCGGGCTGTCCGACAGGCCGTCGTGTTCCAATCGCGAGAACACACGTACATATCATTGGCATAAGGCAGGTTTTCTGACTCGCATCCTACCGTCGGACCCCTTCCCGTCCACAGCGTGGACAGTGGGACAATGTCTGACGGATTTGCCGAAAGCCAACCGCTCTCGACAGCGGACGCACACAGCGGCGCGACCGTCACGGATTTTCACCGTGTTCCCGTTTTGGCGTATTTGGCCCGATGAACAGGGCCAAACCTTAAGCCAACTTATGGACTTGTTTGAAAGAACGACGCATACTGTAACGGACAGCCGGCAAAACGGCAACAAAAAAATCCCGCCGTTTTGAAAAACGGCAGGATCCGAACATTTTGCGTTACGGCTGCATTTTCAGCCAAACTGGTCGAGGAAGTTGTTGATCAGCCTGGCGGCGGTTTTCAGGCAAATGAACAGGTCCTGACGAAATGACAAGTTTCGAACATAGCGGGTGTCGTAATAGACCCACTCCTGAAAGTCCTGCCCTTCCTGTCGGGTGCGGCATACCTGCCACAGGCCAGTGATGCCCGGACGCACGGACAGCCGGGCGTCGCGCCAGGCCGGACAGGATTCATTTTCGTTTTCCGGCGACGGACGCGGCCCGACCACACTCATCTGGCCGGTCAGTACATTGAAGAACTGCGGCAGCTCGTCGATACAGGTATCCCGCAAAAATTTGCCGACGCCGGTGATGCGCGGATCGTTGTCGATCTTAAACTGCGGGCCGTCCACCTGATTGACGACGCGCAAACGCTCCTGCAAAGCGTCGGCCTGAACCATCATCGTGCGGAATTTCAGACAGTTAAACTCTTTGCCGTGAAGTCCCTGCCGACGAGCGCGATAAAACACCGGACCGCTGCTGGTCAGTTTGACCATCACCGACACAATCGCCAGAACGGGACTGATCAGCAGCAAAATACACAGCGAAAAGACCATATCGAAGATTCGCTTGCCCAAACGCGGATACGACCATAAAGGCCAGTTGCGAAACACTTCATCCTGTCTGCGGCGGATTGAACTAAAATCAATTGCCGCCGAGCCTTGATGCCGTGTGTTCGGCGACGTACAGAGTGTGTTTTGCATCACATCATCGGCCTTCACTTCCGTATTCGGCCCCAGAATGGCGTTTTGAACGACGGCTCCTTTGCCGATTTTGACATTCTTGCAAAGGATCGCCGGCCCCAGTACGACCGCATGATCTTCAATTTGCACCTCAGGACCGATCCACAGCGGACCGCCCAGACGGGCGGTCGACGCAATCGCAGCCGATGTATCCGTCTGATTGAGTCGTCTTGCGTCCATCCGTTCCAGCAGGCCCAGCAGGCCCTCAACGGTATTCAGGTCAAGGCCCTGCCCGCCGAGCCGAAACCGTCTTAACGGGATTCGCATGTCGGCAAGCCGTTGTTCCAACACCTCAAGGTCAAGGGGTATAGTACCCTGCTTTTTAATTTGACCTATAATTAGAGGGGGTAGGTATAAAAAATCCGGAAAAGACGAATCGTCCTCGAAGGTCGGCTCAATCATATCCTCAAAGAGGCGCCGGACGCCGACAATATGATGCCGAGAGGTTAGCCTGAACGGCTCATTGGATGCGACCAATTCCGGCGCCATCCGAACTGCGGCGGCCGCCGTTCGGGAGGCATCCAGCAAAGTATGGAGCTTGTGCGGATCATACCGATACAACCGGCGTGCGTTCCCAATCAAAACACCGTCTTTGGCTGAACCGTTGAGCGAATCGACGGACAGTCCGTCGGCCCCGAATCCCTGTATCGGCACGGCGGACCGGTCAAGCTCACCCAGCCAGTCGGCCGGGACATACAGCGCCGCTCGTTCGGCTTTTTTGTGCCGCTCGACGTTGAGCAGTGTTTGTTGAAACAAACCGCCCGCCCCGGACAAAAACAGAACGTCTCTGAGGCAATCCCCGGCGTCTGTCGGTCGCGGCGGTATCAGAGCAATCAGCATATCAGACCTGAAGTACACGCTTGTTCATATGGAATCGATATGACGCCATACGTAACAAACATACGGTATTAAATTTCAAAAAGGAAATATCAAAAAAACACGACAAAAATTATTGTTCGGCCGATTCGGCAACCTCGCTGAGCAGCAGCGCTTTGGATTTTTTGGTTTTATGGGCGGGGCGTTTGGGATGTTTTTTGGCGCTGTAATGGTATCCGTAACCGTATCCGTATCGACGATAGCTGTGTGAGGTCTTGACGTTGTTGACAACGGTTCCGATGATGTTGGCCTTGATTTCCTGAAGCCGTTTGGTGGCCTGTTTCATTTCGGTCTGCGAGGTATGTCCGACAAAACTGGTCATAATGACGCCATCGGCCATCTTGGCCCAGACCATCGCGTCGGCAAAGGCCAGCGCCGGCGGTGTATCAATGATGATATAATCAAACTCATCGCGAAGCTTCCGCATTCGAGCAGCCGTATCCGGAAGGGACAGCAATTCAAACGCATCCTGTATGTTGCGGTCGTCTGAAGCGAGTACAAACAACGGCATCCCTTCGACCGGATAAAGTGTTTTTTGAAGATCAATACCGAACAGATAATCCTGTATGCCGCGGTGTCCTGCCGACAGATTCAGCATTCCGGCGATATCGGGTTTGCGCAGATCGCCGTCAATCAGCAGCGTTTTACGGCCGGAACGGGCGAAACTGGTGGCTAGATTCACCGCCAGCGTACTCTTGCCGTCGCCCATACCGGGGCTGGTGATGACCAGCATTTTGGTTTCGCCGTCGCCGTCCAGCAGGCCGAGATTGGCGCGGATGGTTTGGTAATCATCCACCAACTGACGTCCGAGGAGCTTTCGGCTGACGTGTTCCGGTCCGGTCGTTGTGCCGATAATGCGCACGCCCACCCGACGCGCGACGTCGTCCGGCGTATGGACGCGCCGATCCAGCTTGGCCAGCAAAAACGCCAGCGCCATGCCTGCCGCCAGTCCGCCGAAGGGCGCCGCGGCCACCAGCTTCTTCTTTTTGCCTTCCGCCGAGACGCTGCGCGCCCAGGAACCGATGGAAATCCGCGGCTGTCGGTCGCGTTCGATGTTCAGTTCCTCGATACGCCGCGTGATTTCATTGTAAATCTGCCGTGAATTTTCAAACTGCTCGCGCAGGTCATCAATGTCCAGTTGGGTGCGACCGATGCGAATGGTGCTTTCGTCCTGCTCTTCCAGTTGGGCGATGATCTTTTCTTCATAGGTGATCAGCCGATTCAGCTCCGACTTGAGCGCTTCCAACTCGGCCTGCCGTGATCGTCTGACGTCAGCCAAGGCGATTTTTTCATAACGTTCGGTCGCTTCCTGCCGCTGTTTTTCCAGTTCTTCCTGAAGGTCGGCAAGGATCTGTCTTCTTCGCTGCATTTCGGGATTGGTGTCCAGCATCGTCGCCTGGCCGTCGCGAATAATCTGCTCGTAACGACGAATATCCTGACGAAGGGCAACGATGGTCGGATCGTTTTCAACGCGCATCTGGATCTGGTCGGCAATGTCTTCGGCGGTCAGGGGTTCATTCAACTGTTCTTCTTTGGCCTGCACCCGTGCTTCCATCTGCATCCGCTGCACACCGATGGAGATTTGTTCCTGCTTGAGTGTGGCCACCTGCTGGAGTGCGATTTCCTGACGCGGCGTTAATTGTTCGGTGCCGTATTCCTCGACCCGTTCGCGAATCCGTGCCCGCTGGCGGCGCATCTGTTCTTCGAGGGTGCGGCGCTGTGCTTCCAGCCGCGCCAGCCGGTCATCAATCGCTCGGATTTCATCGGTTCGAACAACGGCTTCATAACTGCGCAAAAATGCATCGATCAGCACCTCGGCATCCGCGGCGTGTTCGGTTTTCATTCGGACGTGAAGAAACTCCGTCTGGCGGTCCGGAATAACCTCAATGTCGCCTTTGGAAACCATACTGCGCAGTGCCTGCAACAAATTCTGGCCGGGCTCAAAGAAGGCCAGCCGTCGATCTTTGACAGCGTCCGCTACGCGGTTCAAGATCACATCGCTGGTCATTACGCCGGCCTGGGTGTTTTTGAAAGTTTGATAGGCGCCCACGCCGCCTTGCGCAGTGGTCTCATACATAATCGGCACGACTACGGAGGACACCAGCACCGAACCCTGGGTCTCATATTTATCGGGCATAAAGAACCAGATTCCCGCCGCCCCGCCGCCGCCGATGAAGATCGCACACAGCAGCACGATATACCATCGACGTAAAATAGCCATGGCCAGCTCGGCCATATCATCCGATGAATGGGGCTGCTCAGGCGTTTCGACATAGTCAACCACCTCGCCGTGAATCGGCGAGAAGGGATATTTTTCCAAATCCTGCATAGACTCCTCGTTGGGAATTTTTGCACACCTTGGTATCGCTTATTGCATCAACGCAAAAAGCCAGTTTAGTATTTCAACTGCTATTTCGGCTGAAAACGACCTGGTGTTCAACAGTTTCCGGCGGGTTAAATAAAACTTTCATCAACCACAACTCCAACAGGATCATCCCTATCGCTAATGGCATCATTGCGAGTCCACCGAAATCGTGAAACAGCTCTTCAAGCCGTTCCGAATGCACATAGGTAAACGCAATCGAGGTTAATGTTAAACGGATTGTATTGCATAGTAAAGCAATAGGGATTGTGGAAATTAACAGAACCGCTTTTTCCCAGAACTTGCGGTTGGAAATCAGGACGACAAAACCGCTAATGACAAAAAAGGCCGTCAACATTCTTAATCCATTACACGCCTCGGCCACCGCCACCACCGTTTCGCCGATGCGGATCACATTGCCCTCGCGAATGACGTGATAGCCCAGTGTTTCCAGCGAAAATACCGCCGAGACGGTCGCGTATTGCTGCAGCGGGATCGTGATCATCCCCTCAACCCGGCGCGGAAACGGCAGCATCAGAAACAAGAACACAAACACCGGCAAGAAACGCCAAAAAAATGACCAGCCATATAATAACAGGATAATCCCTCCTATGGAGAACACCAGCGCCAGCCGTTCGGCCGAGGCAAACATAAAATACAGTCCAAACAGTCGGAAGGCCTGGGCCGCCAGCAAGATCGCGACTCCCGCGACAGCGGGCTTGACGGGACTTGCCAGAAATGACTGACGGCGCGTCCATATCACATAGCCGGCCAGAAACGGCACCAGCAGGCCGCTGGAATATTCATCGCTGCGGAGCCAGACACTCCACAAATCGACAATCGTCGGCTTCCAATAGGCGACCAATAACGTCCCGAAAAGCAGCACCGTCATCCCGAACAGACCCCATTTTAATCGAGGCCTGTCCAAACAGTCGCCCAAGGCGCCGGCGGTTTGCGTTGCGGTCGGTTGTGGATGGGTCCATTGTTTCAATCGCATAGAAATCCCCTCGGCCAATCCGCTCAACAGCCCTTTGGGTTGGGCCGCGGGCGTCTCATTCAAAACAGCTCCGCTTGGAATCTTTCGCTGCCGATCAATCAGCGACCGGCGGATTTGACAGCCGCGGCCTATCGCCGCATTGTCCCAGATTATGCTTTGACGGACAATGGTATTTTGCCCGATTTTGACATTTTTACCGATGACAGCCGGCCCTAAAATGATCGCATTGGCTTCGATCCGGCTTGCCGATTCAATCAAAACCGGTCCGCAAATCCTCGCTGATTCGGCGATCTGAACATGCTTGCCGGCCCACACATCGCCGCTTGTTCCCACCGGCTGATAATTCGACAGCCAATCAGACTCCGGTTCGGCGGCTTCAAGAAGCTCTGCGACAACGGTCATATACTGACGCCATGTGGTGAAATTACCGGTTGGACGTGCCAATCGGGCGGCATAGGGCGGTTTGTCGGCGGCGACAAGAGTGGGAATCAGCCCTTCTTTGATGTCTTCATAGCCCTTTTGCGGGATACAGGACAAAATGGATGGCTCACAGACATAAATGCCCGCGTCTTTGATGGCCCGGCCGTTGGCCCCGGAAGCGGGATTGAACAGGACGGTCATCTCTGCCTGACCGCTTCGATGGGCGGCGATGACCTCCTGAACATCCGGCGGCGATGCCGTGCAGGCGGCACATACAATTAACAGCTCGTCGCGCCCCGGACCGGCGGCGTCCAGAACCGAGCCGGCTGTGCCGCGCGGCATGGTTTGCTCGATATACTGAACTTGCAGCGTATCGGGAAGCGTGATCGCATTGCGAATGTCGCCGGCCTGGTTTTCACAGCAAACGACAAACCGCCGCACGCCTTGGGCAGCGAGTTGTTCGATCAGGTGCTGCACAACGGGTTTGCCGGCAATCGGCCATAAGGCGCGGTTATGCCGCGTGGCTATGGGACACCGCCCAAAATCCCGCCCGCCGACGAGGATGACGGCTTTGACGTCGTTTATGGAATAGGTTGAGTCCATCATTGGTTTATTTGACTTTGGATTTTGTCTGCTCGATGATCAATTGGAGCGTTTGGTCAAGCGAGTATTTGGCCTGGTAGCCGATTTGCTCGTGAATGCGATTCAGATTAGGCACACGACGCTGCATATCGTCAAACGGCCGGCCGTAAGCTGCTTCATAACTGAGGAATACCTTTTCGCTGCGGCTGCCGGTCAATTGAATGATTTTGTCGGCCAGGGCGCTGATGGTGATTTCCTCGTCAGAGCCGAGGTTATAGACCCGACCGGCGGCGTGAGGGCACTCCATTAAAGCGGTCAGGCCGTCGATCACGTCATAGACGCAGCCAAAACAGCGACTTTGCTGCCCGTTGCCGTAGATTTGGATGGGGTCGCTGCGCAGCGCCCGCTCGACAAAACGCGGAATGACCATGCCGTATCGACCGGTTTGACGCGGGCCGACGGTGTTGAACAGCCGCACCACGACAACCGGCAAACCATACTGCTGATGATAGGCCAGGGCGAGAAATTCGTCGATGGCCTTGCTGCACGCGTACGACCAGCGGCTAAATCGCGTGCTGCCCAGGACCGTATCGTCGTCCTCGTGAAAGGGGATCGCCTCGCTTTTGCCATAAACCTCGCTGGTGGAGGCGATGAGGACTTTTTTGCCGAATTTGTTGGCGATGGACAGCACGACCTCGGTGCCGTGAATATTGGTCTCGATGGTGTGGACGGGGCGATCGACGATGAGCTGCACCCCCACCGCCGCGGCCAAATGATAGACCACGTCGCAGCGTTCGATGAGCAGATACATCGTGTTGGCGTTGCGGACTGAATCCAGCACGAACGAGAAGTTCGGATGGCCCCGCACCGCCGTCAGATTGTCCAGAGAGCCGGTGCTGAGGTCATCAACGGCCACGACCCGATGGCCGTTTGCCAACAGCCGCTCAGCCAAATGAGACCCGATAAACCCCGCCCCGCCGGTAATTAAGATGTTCATAGTTTATTCAATGCCTGATGGTTTTTTAATGCCCCAAGCTGCCTATTTTACCCAAAATCCCCAATGGGTTCGTTTTGTAATTTTTGTTTTTTTGGCTGAAAGCGTCGATTTTTAGTGCCATTTACAACTTATATTAGATATAATAGATTTACTTTATTGATTGTTTTCTGTGTTGAGATTGACATCCAGCTCGATGGGCGGCGGGACCTGATCGCCCTGCCGGTGGCGCTGGAGGCGTTCCAGTTGGTTGATGGCCTTAAAAAGCTGGCGATCAATGGCGGTTTCGTAGCGCAAGAGGCGATCGACGTTTTTTGCCGACGGCAGGCAGTTGATTTTCTTTCGTACCTGCAGCGCCAATGCGTTATCCGCTTTTTCCTTTTGGAGTCTGTTGATACGAGATTGCAAGCAGTTGATATTGATGTTACAGAAGCTCATGAGTTCCTTGGCAATTTGATCATCCGTCCAGTTCTCCTTGCGAAGATTTTGGTGGATGGTTTGCGATGATTCGACGTTAATCTCGATAATCCGCCCTTTGTCTGTCAAATTCCGGGCCAGAGTAAGCCACGTATCATCGTCATAGAACTCGCTTAGCGGTTGGCCGGATTGCATCAGATTGTGCAGATTCCGTCGAGATTTTTTGCAGCATTCGACGGCTTCCTGACATTCCTCAATTTCAAAATCGATATCCTCGTCGGTACGTTTCGTACCAGAGTAACTCATTATGCCATCGCTATAAAACTTGTCGCTGACATTGTCCAGCTCCCGGCGAAGCAGGCCCACTTCATGGCGGTTGGCCCGGCGGAGCCGCCAGTAGCAGACGGCGATTTTCTCAACAAGCATTTCTTCCAGCGGGCCGTCAGGGGCGTACTGTTCGATAAAGTCGCTTAGTAAAGCGTCAAAGACCTGTTGATCTTCGGCACCCTCTCCAGCGGTGATGACCACTTCCTTGGCCAACAGGCCGTGCTTGAGGGAATTGCGCGCCGAGCGGACCTTGCCTGCTTCGGTCCTGGGGCCGGTGGATTTGAGAGCGTTGCTGCGGTTGGCGGCTAATTGTTTTTCTGAAACCATCGTTTGACTCCTTTCAAACCTGAAGGTCATTTAAGAGATGTAGAACACCATTGCCCTACACCCTACAATAACCGATTTTGACCAGAATTGAAAGGATATTTTTTATGATTTTACCCATTTTATCGGACACCGGGCAATCATTCCGGAAGGCCGCGGCGTTTGCCGAGCCGAAGCGATCACGATGAAGCGGCCTTTTTGGTCAGGGCCTTTTGAACTTGTTCATCGGCGATTTGGCGGACCAGGTCGATAAACGAATCCTCATCAAGCGATTGATCCAATAACTTCGCCTGAATCTCCAGCTGCTGGTGCGAGCTGCAATCGTTCGGCACCCTTGACAAGCCCCCTGCCGATCAGACGCTGCGGGCCAAACTGGCGCAGAAGAAAAACCGCATTATCAAGCAGGTTCAGGGTATCCCAAAAACCGGATATAACGATTATGACGATTATGCCTTTGTCCAAGAGGCCGAGGTGGTACGCATCCTGCGGTCAGCCCTGGGCAAGGCAGGGCTGTCGCTGGGCGTGGCCGCCTGCGATGTCCTTCGGTCTGATGCGGTTGCCGATGGGGTCAACTACACCTTTCGGCTGACCTTTACGCTGACCGATACGCAAACCGGTTTCAGTGAACAGGTGCCCTGGCTGGCGATGGGCGCCGATCCGGGAGACAAGGCGATCTACAAGGCCTATACCAGCGGGGTTAAATACTTTCTGCTCAAGACGTTTCTTTTGCCGACGGACGATGATGTCGAACAAGAGCCGGCCTCAGAGTATCCGCCGATGGAGCCGGCCAGCGCCGAAATCATGGGCCAGTTGGAAGGGTATTTTCGCAAGCAGGTCCCGCCGGGTACCCGGTTTGACCGAAGCCGCTTTCTTGAGGCGGTCTGGGGGCACTTCAAGGCCTGGCTGACACTGCCGGCAGCGGCCAAACGCATCAAAGAGGTGATCGATGCCCGCGAAACGGTCGTCTGGGAAGGAGGCAAATCATGTTAGCCAAACTATTGTACCAGTGCCCAGAGCTGATCGAGACCGAGGACGGGGAGCTGACCGATGAGCAGCTTGAAGAAATCGTGCAGCGGCATACCGAGACGATGGACCAACTCAAATCTCTGTGCGGGTTTATCCGCTATCTGGAGCATGGCATCGCCGCCTGCAAGCAGGAACGAGAGCGGGTTGCGCAAATGCAAAAGCGGGCTGAAAACCGGCTGGCCCGTATCAAGGCGTTTTTGACGCCCTACGTTCAGCAGCAGGGACGGATCGAGCTGGAGACGGTGACGCTGTCGGTCCGCAAGAGCGTCGCGGTGGAGCTGCGCGAGGACTTTGATGACCCGTACTTCTGTAAAGTCGTTACCGAGCGGGTGCCCGACAAACGCGCGATCAAAGAGCCTTCCAGCAGGATGCCGCCATCGACGGGGCACGGCTGGTGACCCGGTACAACCTGCAGGTCAAATGATCCCGACGGCCAAAGACAATCCGTTCAGCACGTACTGGCGCAATAAGTGCGACCGGCGGTGGAGCGCCGTCATCCGGCAGGTCGGGTGCTGCGCCTACTGCGGCCGCGGCTACACTCTGGAGGCCCATCACCTGATCCGTCGAAGCCGGATGGAGCTGCGCCAACGCCTTGAGTGCGGAATGTGCCTGCGCCGCTATCACCATCGGCTCTGCTCGCAGATCAGTCCGCATCTGGCCCCGAAAGCCTTTAAGGCCTGGCTACAGCTTGCCTATCCGGAGCGGTATCGGTGGGTACAGACCCACACGAGCCGCCGACGCCTTGAGAAGATCGACTACCGGCAGGCTTATGAGTACCTGTCAGAGGCGGTTGCTATGAACTTTTAAAAGAGCGGATGTTTTTGTAAAACACTTGAAACCACAGATTGCTCAGATGTACACAAATTATTGGAACTGTCTCTTATACACATCTGACGCTGCCGACGAAGAGGATAGTGTAGATCTCGGTGGTCGCCGTATCATTA
>OMKS01000388.1_pt1 | contig 41152 bp, 34 predicted proteins | sample 1674721 | NCBI WGS metagenome assembly OMKS01 (sample SAMN06264996, study PRJEB25208) | sediment metagenome | isolation source: hot spring sediment | place: USA: California | collected 2014-09-02 | reverse complement strand
ACCAAATCCCTTTCAAAAATGTCCACAATAGAATAACACTTTTCAAGGATTTGTCCATTTCCAACTGAGGCAATACAGTTGTTGCTCGCCGGATCGTGAGCGGATTTCAAAAAAATTCAATAAAATCCGCTGCTCGACCGATATACCTGTGGAAAGCAATGCGGGCCTGTTCGTGTTCGAACCGGCAGCGCATCTTTCGATCTTGAGGAGATGAGCAATGACACAAGAACAGATTTCAGACTGGATGTACGACCAGGTCCGGATGGTCGGCTTTTCGAACGCTACCTCGCTGGCGGAGAGTTTTCTTCAGTCGCATCGTATTTGCGACCCTCTCGATCCTGTTTTTTCGGTGGCGCTTGACGCCGCGTTCAGGATTGCTCAGGAAATTCGTGACCACGATATGTGCGCTGTAGTGGCCTAAGTCCCGGCCGTGCCCGCTGCTGCCGATCCGTTAGGCAAGCAGACCGCACCGGTTGATCCGTCCGATTTTGTTTTTGTCGGCGGATATTTTTTCTTGCAATTCCAATCTCCGCAAAGATAATCCAACCCATTGTCATTACGACAGTTATCGCTGATATTAAAGACAGATTACCCACATAAACCGGTCTGTGTATGAATAAAATCGTCGCGCGTTATCTGACGCTGAATCTGGCGCTGTTTTTTATGCTGCTGCTGATTCTTTTCAGCATAACCGGCGCGTTTCTTGGCGCCGACAGGGCCGGGCTGTTTTTCAATTCTCCGCCGCTGGCGGTGTTTTGGATTTTGCTGACAGCCCTGTTTGCGGCCGGTTTTGTGTTTTGGAAGTCGCTTCGTCGTCGTCCGTTTTTGCTGTTGTGCCATGCCGGGTGTGTGGCGGTATTGCTGGGGGGGCTTGGGGGGTCTTCAGCGGCTCACCGTCTGCTCGCCGCGGCCGGAGGGGAGGCGAGATTGACCCAAGGCGTGATGATGCTGCGGCAGGGGCAGGCCGACCGGCAGGTGTATCGAGGCCATCAGCACGAACCGTTTGAGTTGCCTTTTATCGTTCATTTGGCCGAAACCGACGTCAGTTATTATGACGAACCGAGCATCGGGATATACGCACGCAACGGCAAACTTATCGGGGTTGTTCCCGCGATAGTCGGCGACACAGTCCAGATTTCAGACCCCGACGGCTCCACGGTGAATGTTACAGTGACACAGCGATTTGAGAATCTGCGGCTTCAGCGGGATGAAGACGGGATGACAGGTGTTGAGGGGCCGCCGGATCGCCGCAATCCGGGCTGCGAAGTGGTCTTGACCCTGCCCGACGGCAGCGAATCCCGGCAGTATGTCTTTGAGCGAATTGAGCCGCGTATGTGGCCTGAGGCGCCTTTTCTGGCTCGGTATTTGCCGCCGCACAAGCCCAAAGAATACAAAAGCCTGCTGAAAATCGAAAGAGACGGTCAAATTGTGCGAGAAAAGACCATCCGCGTCAATGATCCGTTGTACTACAGCGGCTACCATTTTTACCAGAGCACCTTCGGACAAGACGAAATCGGTCCGTACAGCGGGATTATGGTCGTTTCCAATCGCGGCGTCGGACTGGTCTTTTTCGGATATGCGCTGCTGAGCGCCGGGCTGTTTGGACAATATTGGATTCTGCCGCTGCGCCGCCGCAGGTCACGTGGAGCCGCCGATGCAGATTAAATGGGACATTCAGGGAGTACTGATTTATCTGACGATGGCCGGCTATCTGGCGGCGCTGGTGAGCGTACTGCGCAGGCGCAAAGCCGGGGCCGGTTATGGGTGGTTTGTGCTGGCTTTTGTCGCGGCATTGGCAAGCTATATCACCCGATGGATCCTGTCCACACACCTGCCGATGCAGAATCTGTTTGAGGTGTTTTTACTGATGGCCGTGCTCATCTGGCCGATTTCGCTGCTGACCGAGCGGATGCAGAACAGCCGTTCGTGGGTGATGTCCGCCGGCGATGCGTTGATCGGGGCGCTGGTGTGTTTTCCGCCGGGATTTGTGTTCTCCGCCGCGACACGACCGCTGCCGCCGGCCTTGCAAAGCGTGTTGTTCGGCCCGCATGTGGCGGCGTATATGATTGCCTACGTGCTGATGGCCCGAGCGGCTATTCCCGCCGTGGCCGCGCTGGCCGGGCGTTTTCAGGGACAACGGCTCATCGAGGCCGAACGGCAAAGCTACGGCATGGCCGCGGCCGGGTTTCCTCTGTTGTCGCTGGGGTTGATTCTCGGCAGCGTCTGGGGCAAGCTGGCCTGGGGCGACTGGTGGGGATGGGACCCCAAAGAACTCTGGTCGCTGGTCTGCTGGCTGGTCTATATGTTCTATTTCCATTGGCGCATCGCCCATCCCAAGCAATACATCCGCATGCGCCTGTGGCTGGTCCTTGTCGGACTACTTTCTATCGTTATCACGCTGCTGTGGGTCAACCTGTCAAGCCTTTTCGCCGGCCTGCACAGCTACGCGACATAAGTTCGCCGGGTATGCCGCATATCCGAGTCTGAAGGGAGAGACCGGCTGCGCAAGCGGGCCGCTCTTCAGGTTCGCCCTGCGGGCCATTCGGTCCGTTATTCGCCGATGATTTGACAGACGATCTTTCGGGTGCGTTTGCGGGTGTCAAAGTCGATCAGGGTGATTTGCTGCCATGTGCCCAGGGTCAGTGCGCCGTCGCAGAAAGGAACAGCCAGGGACGGCCCCAGCAGGCTTGCCCGCACGTGGGCGTGGCCGTTGTCGTCGTGCCAGGTCTTTTCGTGTTCGTATGAGGCGTTTTCCGGCGCGAGTTTTTCAAACGCGGCTTTCATATCGTGATGGACCAGCCCCGGCTCAAATTCAATTGTCGTGATCCCGGCCGTGGAACCGACATTGAAGACGGTGACTACGCCGTTTTTGAGTCCGGATTGATCGACTGCCTGTTGTACCTGCGCCGTTATATCCACCAGATGGCAATTGCCGTGTGTCGGGATGTGCAACGTCTGTGTGTAAACCATTTGTTTGTAGAAAGCGGCGTTTAGTTTGAGTCCTGGCTTTTTTCTTCGAGCAAGGCTTCAAGGGCTTTTTGCCGTTCCTGCATTTGTTCAATCTGCCGGATTAACATTTCCAGTTGACTTTCCAGTCGTTCTTCGGAGCTGCGCGGATCCTCTTCTTTTTTCTGCTCCGGTCTGCGCCAGTCACCGTCACGGCCGCGCGGATCGGGGCCGCGCGAGTCCGGTCGCGGGGGACGTCCGCCTTCGGTGAAGAATTGCTGCCATTGTGAGAAGTCAATCTGCGGCGGGAAGCGCAGGTTTCGCCCTCGTTCAAATGTTTGTTTGGCCTTTTTGATGTCGTTCTTGACCGTTTGCTGGTACTCCTTGGGCAGCATATCAATCTGCCCGGCCGTTGTGAAGTATTCTTTGTCCGGGGTTTTGACGATCACCGTGGCGGTCGGTTCGTTGGGGTTGCCTTCAATGACAATCGTGAATTCCGATTGTCCGTCATCGTGAAGAAAATGATATTGTGTGCCGAGATTCGGCAACTGCGACTGTCCGCTTTGGGCTTGCTCTTTGAGCTGTTCGAGCGGTATTTCAATCCATTCGCGGTCGCCCGGCTGCCTGCGAAACATCCGACCCGGTCGAAAGATCATGCTTTCATCGGGTTCAATGGGGTATTTCCAGCCCGAACGGTCGAATCGAAATTGCGGCCCCATTTCCTCGAAGGTAATGGTGACGTTGCGGAGTTGTCCCAAATGGACCACTTCGGCCATCACCGAGCCGCCTACGCCGATATCCCGCATCGTGCGAAACAGCTCGTGGGGGTTTTTCAGCGGTTCGTTGTTGATGCTTAAAATGATGTCGTCTTTGTCCAGTCCCGCTTTGTCGGCCGGACTGTTACGAAAGATATTTTCCACCAACAGACCCTGTTCCGGCTCAAGCTGAAGATGTTTTCGCAGCAGCTCCGGGATGTCCGAGCTGAGACGGGCGCCCAGGTAGGGACGGGGCGGCGGCTGCCTGTCTTCGTTCTGGGCCGCCAGCGGCAGCGACAGAACGGACGCCATCAACAAAACAAGACCATAGTTCAAAATGAGCCGCATAAAACGTTTGCCTCCATTGCCATCAGCTTACATATCCTGATAGCTGACCAATTGGGTTCTGATATTTTCACGATATCCTTCGATCAGCCATTGCTGGCCGTTTTCATCAATATAATAATAGTAATCCACATCCTTGATGACCGGCGAGGCGCCTTCGCCGGCGGCGCGGGTCAGGATGCGGTCGGGTCCGGCGACGGGGATCGGCGTCTGGATTGCCGAGCCGGCAAGCATCGGTTCGTCCTGCGAAACGGCAGGGCTGTAGGTTAACTGAAACAGCACGGCCAGCAGCAGTCCGGCGGCCATGCCGGAGACAAAGCGAAGCGTTCCGACCGGCAGCCTGAGACGGCGGCGATGCGGCCGGCTCGTATTCCAGGCGGCGGCGAACACCTTTTCAAACGGGCGGCCCCGGTCGGCCAGTGCGGCGACCTCAGCCTGCGCCTGGGTGTGCAGCGTCTGGAATTCTTCGAACAAACGGCGGTTCAGCGGATCTTTGGCAAGCTGGGCGTCGAGCAAACGCTTTTCGCTCGGCTCGATCTCGCCGTCGAAGAATTTGCCCATCAGGATTTCCAGTTTTTCGTTATCCATGGGGTCACCTGCTTATCTGTGATTGTTTCGATTTCGCATTCGTTCTTTGACAATGTCATAAATCATTCGGCGGCTTCGCGTCAGCCGAATCTGGACCGTGGTAAACGGAATATCCAGCGCCTCGGCGATTTCGGCATACGAATAATCCTTGATATATTTCAATACAAAGACCTCTCGATATTTTTCCGGCAACCGCTTCAGGGCGTCGAGAATCGATTCGCATGTCTCCTGCGTCCAGTGCTCCTGATTCAGGCTTGGCCGGTCGGGGAGTTCGACTTCCTGCTGCACCTGATTGAGCAACTGGGTTTGTTTTTTTTGTTCCCGACGGAAATTAACGATTTCGCGGCGGGCAATCGTCGCCAGCCACGGCTTGAAGCGTTCCGGCTCTTTGAGCGTGTCGATTTTGTCGATGACCTTGATGCAGATCTCCTGCAGGATGTCGTCGATGGCGTCAAAGCGGTAGATTCCGGCAATGACCATGCCCTTGAGCCACATCCAGTTTCGCTGCAACAATTTTTCCAGCGCGGCCCTGTCGCCGTTACTGGCGGCCAGCGCCAGCATGGACTCGTTTTCGATTGTATGCGGCATCTTCGTCATCATTCTACTAATATAGACATTATCGGCAGGATATTCATACACCATTTTTTAATTTAAGCGGTTTTTTCAACGTCGCCGTTCCAAAGCGGCACGGCTGAAAATTGTCCATAACTATTTTATTTGTATTGACTTAGAGCGTTCCAGAGAGACGGGGTTTCGAGCGGAGCATAGGGGGTGCGAGGCAATTTTCCGAAAAAACAGAAAAATCGGCCTGTTTTTGCTTGCATAAAGGCAAAACTTGGTGTATTAAGACCCCACTCGATGCCGAAACGGTTTTGGGCCGGAGTCGGCGACGATAAAAAAAGTTAAAATTTTTTTTGAAAAAGTATTGACAGTGTTTTGTTTGTTCGTTACAGTAGTCTTTTCGGAAAGCGAAAGCGGGCAAGTCAATAGAGGTTATCGGTTGCTTGGCCGCTTATTATTTCCGAAAACGAGATAGCGGTTTTTTGAGACCTTTTATCTCGAAAAGCTCATTGACAAGTTCATAAATGGTGCCGCAATGCAACGAGAGCACAGGGCCTCGAGCCTTCACGACGTTTGGGTTCGATGTCCTTAAAACCATAATGGTGTGAAAAAACGTCCGGTTTCGACCGGGCACATCAGCTTGGTTACTCGTTGCGTGAGCGAGTTTTTTTAAGTTGATTCCTAATCAAAGATTTCCGTTGAACAACGGAGTCAGTGATACAAATTGAAGAGTTTGATCCTGGCTCAGAACGAACGCTGGCGGCGTGGCTAAGACATGCAAGTCGAACGGACGATTGAATTGGGTAACCGAGACAATCGTTAGTGGCGAAAGGGTGAGGAATGGATAGGTAACGTACCTTTGGCTTCGGGATAGCGTTCCGAAAGGAGCGGTAATACCGGATAACATCACAGAGTGCAGGCTTTGTGATCAAAGATTCATCGGCCAAAGAGCGGCCTATTCCCTATCAGCTTGTTGGTGAGGTAACGGCTCACCAAGGCGACGACGGGTAGCGGGACTGAGAGGTTGGCCCGCCACATCGGGACTGAGACACTGCCCGGACCTCCACGGAGGGCTGCAGTAACGAATATTGGGCAATGGGCGAAAGCCTGACCCAGCGACGCCGCGTGCAGGACGAAGTCCTTCGGGATGTAAACTGCTGTCAGGGACTAGAAAGCTTCGGTTGATCAGTCCCAGAGGAAGTCACGGCTAACTTCGTGCCAGCAGCCGCGGTAATACGAAGGTGGCAAGCGTTGTTCGGAATCACTGGGCTTAAAGGGCGCGTAGGCGGACCAGAAAGTGTCTTGTGAAATCCCCCGGCTTAACCGGGGAATGGCAGGGCAAACTACTGGTCTTGAGGCAAGTAGGGGTGTGTGGAACTCTTGGTGGAGCGGTGGAATGCGTAGATATCAAGAGGAACGCCGAAGGTGAAGACAGCACACTGGACTTGTACTGACGCTGAGGCGCGAAAGCGTGGGGAGCAAACAGGATTAGATACCCTGGTAGTCCACGCTGTAAACGATGCCTACTAGGTTGTGGGGGTTCTGACACTCTCACAGTCGTAGCAAAAGTGTTAAGTAGGCCGCCTGGGGAGTACGGTCGCAAGGCTAAAACTCAAAGGAATTGACGGGGGCTCACACAAGCGGTGGAGCATGTGGATTAATTCGAAGCAACGCGCAGAACCTTACCTGGGTTTGACATGCTTGGATGCCCGGCTGGAAACAGTTTGGGCTGCCCTTCGGGGTGAAACTTGCACAGGTGCTGCATGGCTGTCGTCAGCTCGTGTCGTGAGATGTCGGGTTAAGTCCTTTAACGAGCGAAACCCTTACCGTTAGTTGCCAGCGGGTCATGCCGGGAACTCTAACGGGACTGCCGGTGTTAAACCGGAGGAAGGTGGGGATGACGTCAAGTCCTCATGGCCTTTATGCCCAGGGCTTCACACGTGCTACAATGGCGACCACAAAGCGACGCGATGCCGCGAGGCGGAGCAAATCGCAAAAAAGTCGCCCCAGTTCGGATTGCAGGCTGGCAACTCGCCTGCATGAAGTTGGAATCGCTAGTAATCGCGTATCAGCTATGACGCGGTGAATGTGTTCCTGAGCCTTGTACACACCGCCCGTCAAGTGATGGGAGTTGGGAGTACCCGAAGTCGGGTTGCTAACCCCGCACCAATTTTTCCAGAGGATCGCCTTGGTTCAGGGTCGGCGAGGAGAATTCGCCGACGGACGGAACGAAGGTTGAGCTGGCAAAATTGGTGCGGGGAGGCGCCTGCCGACGGTAAGCTCGACGACTGGCACTAAGTCGTAACAAGGTAGCCGTAGGGGAACCTGCGGCTGGATCACCTCCTTTCTAGGGGATAACCTAGACGCCGGGGCAAAGCCTCGGCGAATAGTCAGGCACTTTCGTTGTGGCCGATGAGCAACTGTTTTACTGATAAAAGCCCCGTGTGACCCACGGGGCTTTTTTTGCGCACAAAGAGGCCACGAGGGTCGCGACCGCCGTCAAGAAACAGCGAACCCCCGGCGGCTTCAGGGCCAGGGCCGGGGGTCCGGGATGCTTCAATTCGGTTGGGGCGCGGGCTACTTCGCCTCGATCACCTCGACCAGGCCGACGTCGATATACTGGCCGCCGCCGGTCTGCTTGCAGTGGACGGCCAGGACGTTCGACCCGACCCGCAGGGCCCGGATCGCCTTGCGGTCGATGGGGATCAGTACGTAGTCCGTCGTGTAGCCGCTCACGCGGGCGGCGGGGACGCCGTTGATAAAGACCTCGGCGTCCTCATCGTGGTGGATCGACAGTTGCAGATCATCGCCGACCCGGGGCAGCTCGACCGTGCGTCGCAACCAGATGTCCGAGCCGTTCCAGGGGGTGCCGATGCGGGCGCCCGGCGTGCCGGCGGTGCCGAATCCGGCCTTGCCCTGCGGCCAGGCACTGTCGTCGAAGTCCGGCTGCATCCAGTTGTCGCCGGGGCGGGTCGTCGTGTAGCGCCACTGTCCGGGCTTGCCATCCCGGGCGGTGGGAACGACCGGCCGGATCACCGGCGGCGGCAGGTAGAGCTTGCGATGGGCCTCGAGCAGGCGGTCGGCGTCCATCTTGAGGATCGCCCGGTCGTAGGTCATCAGACCGTTGACCTCGATCTCGACGTCCGTGGTCTGCGTGTAGACGGCGGCGGCCAGGCCCTCGCCGATCAGGCCGCGCAAGCGGGCGATGAGGTTCAGGTACGCCTCGGTGAGTTCCTCGCGGGTCTCATAGCTGCGGTAGCCCCAGTTGGCCTCATCCTGCCAGGTGTGCCCACGGATCGGCAGGCCCAGCCCGCCGAACTCGCCGAGCACGGCGGCCCGGTCGGGCTCGATGGCCGGGACGGCCGGCCCGGGGTAGCGGTGAATATCCATCACGTCGCCGACCTTGCGATCGGTCCAGCCGCTGGCGTTGTTCACCAGCCGCGTCGGGTCCCACTGCTTGACAAGGTTCACGATCCGCGGCGTGTCAAACTGCCCCCAGCCTTCGTTGAAGGGCACCCACATGACGATGCACGGCTGGTTGTAGAACGTGTCGATCATGCGGCGCAGCTCGTGCTCGTAGATACGGGCCGATTCGGGCGAGCGCTGCAGGTCGGGGTCGTTGGGCCCGATGTGGCGGTCGCCGTTGGGCAGGTCCTGCCAGACGAGCAGACCGAGCTTGTCGCACCAGTAATAGAACCGCAGCGGCTCGACCTTGACGTGTTTGCGCATCATGTTGCAGCCGAGCTTCTTGAGCACCTCGATATCGTAGCGCAGGGCCTCATCGGTGGGGGCGGTGTAGAGCCCATCCGGCCACCAGCCCTGGTCGAGCGGGCCGTACTGGAACAGCGGCTCGTTGTTGAGGAACAGGCGGTTGATGCCCGCCTCATCCTTGGCGACGGCGATCTTGCGCATGCCGAAGTAGCTCTTCACGCGGTCCACGACGCGGTTGCCGTCGCGCAGCGTAACCTCCAGGTCGTAGAGGAACGGGTCGTCGGGCGACCACAGGCGGGCGTTGGGAATCTTCAGGGTGTGTGGTTGGCCGGGGGCGCCCGCCAGCTCCTCGGCCTTCAGCAGCCCGGTCGGAATACGCACGTGGACGGTCAGGTCACCCTCGCCGGCGGTGTCCACCTGGACGGTTACATGGCTCTGGTCGATATCCGGCGTGATTTTCAGGCCGGTGATATACGCTTGGGGAACGGGTTCGAGCCAGACGGTCTGCCAGATACCCGTGACGGCCGTGTACCAGATGCCATGGGGCCGCAGCACCTGTTTGCCGCGGGGTTGCGTGCCGCGGTCGGTCGGGTCCCAGACGCTGATGACGATTTCCTGCGGGCCGCGGCCACGCAGGGCGTCGGTGATGTCGAACGTGAACGGATCGTAACCGCCGCGGTGCGTGCCCAAGGGCGTGCCGTTAACCCAGACGCTGGTCTCCCAGTCGACGGCGCCGAAATGCAGCAAGATACGCTTATCCCGCGTCCCACGGGGCCGCTGGAACGTGCGATGGTACCAGAGGCGGTTGTCCGGCCCGACGGGCTTGGCCACGCCGGACAGGGCGGATTCCACGGCGAAGGGCACGAGAATCGTGCCGTCCCAGTTTTCGGGCCGGGGGGCGTCCTTGGGCCGAATGGCATAGTCCCACAGGCCGTTGAGACACGTCCAGTCCTCGCGGACCATCTGCGGCCGCGGGTACTCGTTATGGACGCGATCGGGCGAGACCTCCGCGGCCCAGCGGCTCATGATCCGCCCGGAGGCGGGCGACCAATCGGTCTGTTGTTGGGCCCAGCCCGTGCAGCCACAGGCGCCGATCAGAAAGGGCACAATGACCAGGATGCTCTTGGACTTCATCACAAACTCCTTACAGGTTCTTGTCTGGCGGGCGGGCATGACGAAGACCCCGCCCTTGCGGTCATGGTTCCTTGCGTTCGAAGAAGGTCCGCGCATCGCCGATAACGACGGGGGCGGCGATTCGGATATTGTCGATGCGGCCGGAATCGTCGAACGAGCCGAAGCCGATGCGTCCGGCGCCGAAGGTCCGGTCGCGGGCGACCATGATCGGCTCGGTCATATCGTCAAAAAAGACGCGAATCGTGCCATCGGCCACTCGGCGCTCGACCCGCACACGATGCCACGTGTCGCTGCCCCAGTCAATCCCCTCGGTGGTCCGCTCGGCGATGTTGGTGCGGGGCTCGCCATTGACGATGAAGATGTTGTGGGCGTTGTCGTCGGCCTGGCTGGCCAGGTGGACATAGTAAAAGTGCGAGGGGTCCTGGAACCCGAAGAACAGGCACATGTCGCGATGGCCGTACTCCTTGCCCGTCTGCAGCAGGTCGGCCTCGAGAATGAAGTCTCCGAACCGGCGGCCACGGATCAGGCCAATGGTCAGCGGGCTGCGGACGGGGGGCTGATAGTCGCCCGGGCCGGTGAACTCCAGGGCCCCGGTGCCGTTTCCGACGGGGCTGAAGATCCACTTGTCCGCCGTGGTGAACTCGAAGTCCTGCAGCGCCGACGGTGAATCGAACGTCTGCACGTAGGCGGCTTCGTAGCCCAAAGGTACGTTCTCAAGGCCCGGCTGGCAGCCTGCACAAGCCATAAGCAGCCCCAATGCCAGGACATGACCGATGTGTTTTTTCCATCCGTAGTCCATGATCGACCTCCCACAATTCCATGCTCACGACAGTCCTTTATCCGGGACCTACGGTACCGGATTGCGGGCCATCGGGCAACCGTCTTTTTGGCGGGAAGTCGGCCCGCCAGGGTCTCTTCGGCGGCCTTGGCCGCTGCCCGGCCTGCATCCGAGCCAGGGTGGGGGGGCGGCGATCCGTTTGGCGGTACTTTGAGCCGAAGTCGCCAGCGTCTTGATCCGATACTCTGTACATGGTATACTACATTTTTGCCGACCGTGGTTACCGTGAGCGTTGGTTGCGGCCTTACATGGGTTATGGGACGAAGTGAGCGGATGGCCGGAATCGGGGTGAGGGAATTATGCGGCAGGGTATGGGAATCGATCGAGGACTGAGGGTCGGTTTTGTGTTAGTGAGCGTCTTGGGCGCCGCCGGTGCGTCGGCGGCGTTGACCGGGCATTGGGTGGGGACCTGGTCCGATACCGTGCGGGTCGGGCGGGTCGAATTGACCTTTACGCCCGCGGGGCAGGTCAGCGGCTTTTTCGAGGATTACCTGGCGTTGTACCGTGCGGGCGCAACCGGCACGTACAATTTCCAGGTCAGCGGCACGTACACGCACGACAGCCGAAGCGGGCGGATGACGTTCACCACCCATGGGACGTCCAGCCTGAACGGGCGTTGGGAGTACTACGCCTGGGGCGAGGCGACGGTCACGGGGGATACCCTGAACGGGCCGCACGAGCTGAACGTGGCGGTCTACGTGGACGGCATGACGCACACGATCCGCGGGCGGAGTTGGGCGATGCAGGTTCAGGCATTGCCGTTGCCCCCCATCAATCCCGACCCGCCCGATGGGACGACGGGCGTGACGGATTTCGCGGGGCTGCTCTTGCAGTGGGACGATGGCGGGCTGAGCAACGCGTTCGATGTGTTCCTGGCGACGCACCCGGACTTGGGCGTGGATAATCGGATTGCCGAGGGGGTGACCCAGCGGGCGGTCCCGGCGGGTCCGCTCACCGAAAACACCACGTATTATTGGCAGGTCGAGGCGATCAATGGGACGGGGCGCACCGCCGGTCCGGTCTGGCAGTTCTCGACGGTCGCCCTGACCGAGCCGGCCACGGATGTGACGACGCTGGACTTCGGCACGGGGGCGGACCAGTTGGAGTTGTCGGTTTGGAACAATCGCTCCACCGTCATGCCTTACCGTTTGGGGATCATGGCAGGGGGGGCGTATTTCAGTGTGGGCGATCCGAACGGCGGCGTCTCGATGGGTCCGCAGGACCAGCACGTCCACGTCGTCCGGGTCAATCGCGCTGCGCTGGCGCCGGGCGTGCGTGTGACGGGCCAACTGGTGATCAACGCCTCCTACGCCGCCGCCGGTCCGGTCTACGTGACCTTGACGGCCACGGGCACGGATGTGCGGGCCGACTTGGATATCTCGGACGTGTATAACGCGCCCGTCGGTCAAGACGCGTTCTTTGCGTCGTTGCAGACTCTGGCTGAAGAATGGACGGTGGAACTGAAGAACGCCAACCCCGGACTGGGGCCGACGTGGGGCGTCAAGGGGGTCGATTTTGTAGGTGTCGCTCCTTTTGTGGAGCATGTGCCGGAGCCGAACGCGGTGGCGGGCGCGACGTGCACGTGGGGGTCTGCGGTCCTTGAGCCGGGCCAATGGCGCCGATTCGCGGCCCGTGCGGAGGGCGCCGAACGCTTCAGCCACGTGCCTGTGAGTGTATCGCGAAGCATCGACCGGGACGTGCTTCTGGATGGCGACGCCGTGACGACGACCGTGACCGTGACGCCGGATCGCAGCCTGGAAGCGCTCGACGTGCGAATCACGCTTTCGACGGAGCTGGCTGAGCCGGTGGGGCCGCTGCACGCGGTGGCGTGGGTATCGCAGGATGCAAACTCGTGTTCGGCTTCACCGAGCGGGGTCCGGCACGAATCAGGGCCGGGATTCGATCGTATGACGTGGCGTTTCGGTCCGGTCGGGGCGACGCCGATCACCTTTACGGTGACGCATCGGCTGGAGATGAATGCGCGGTGTCGGTGGGTGCACGTGCGGCCGGAGGTGGTGGTCCGGGCGGTGCCCGTCGGGTCGGGTCAAACGGTGCTCTGGCGGCAAAACGTGGCGGTTGTACCCGGCCGGGGCACGGTGCGGGTGCGGGGTGACAGTGCGGTCAATGGCCACGGCGAGGCGGATTTGGCCGAGTGGACCGGGGTCAGGCTCGGGCGCGTGTTGGAGCACGCGGCCCTGACGGACCAGACGGGCGACGGGGTGGCCGGGCTGGATGACCTGCGGGTGCTGGTGGAGCACTGGTTGGCGCCTTGCGATCCCAATCATCCCGGCTGCGACGGGTTGGATTTCAACGGCGATGGGCGGGTGGATCTGCTGGACCTGGCGATCATGGCCGGTGAGTGGAATGCGGGGGCTGGCCCCCCAGAGGGTGATTCGAGGGATGCCGAGGGGTCGCCGCAGTCGCGGGCCGCACCGCCCCGTCTGATCGAACGCGCGTTCTGGGGTGCGGATGCAATTCGGAGCCGATTCGTGAAGTGGCGTGTTGCCACCGTCCGGGCGAACCGTTATAATCGCTGTTGACACGTATATCCGGGGCGTGGCGCAGTTTGGCTAGCGCGCTTGACTGGGGGTCAAGAGGTCGCAGGTTCAAGTCCTGTCGCCCCGATGCAGTCGCGCTGCAAGCCTTCCGCTCAGAAAGGGAAGGCTTTCTTTTTGCGCCGGAGGTGCTTACAATGGCGTGCACACAAGGCCCGGGCCGGAATCGTCGGGGCGGCGGCATTCGGTCACACACATCTCGTGCCCGATGAAAGGGGAAACGGTGGAATCCGCTGATCGACATCGGACCGAAGAAAGCGGAAGACGCGTTGGGGGGCGCAGGCTTGCCATGAAGGGAGAATCGGCTCTCCTTGGTCTTGGGATTCTGTGTGTCGGCCTCACTTGGGCCGGGGAACTCGACGGCGAGAGGTTTTCCGGCCGTGAGGAGCGCCTTGGGGGGGCGGCCCAGGAAGCCCTCGAGATCGACAACGAAGAGATTGAGCTTCTGACGGATGTGCAGGCCGGGCTGGAGTGCGCGGCGGTGTTCGGGGGGGACTATCGCTTCAAAACGCGACGGCAAGTGCAGTTTGACATACTGAGGCTTGATGACTTGTTCGTTCATCTCTCCGTTCAGGAGAACAGCCTTTTTGGCTGGTCCCCCAGCCAATTTGATCACAGCATTGAATACGTCAGTATCGGCCATGAGACCCGCTATGGCCGAATCAGGTTCTTCTGGGACCACACGTGCCACAACCCAAGCCGCGCGTTGCCCCACGATCAGAGAAACACGATTCGTTGGAACGAACTGGGCATCGGATATGAAACAAGGGGCATGCGGCTGGGTCACAAGGACGACGGCATTCCGTTCGATGAATCTGCGGCATGGCTCAAGAAGATAGACTGGGGGGCCTCCTTGAGCCGGGTGTGGATGAGACACGAAAACAGTTACGATTACATGCTGAAGCTGGCCGCCAGGCATGATATGCTGCGGGTCCGCAATCATGTTTTCTATGTTCAAGGTGACCTGACCGCGGTCTACGACAGACGTGGCGGAGTCTACAATCCGGCGGTGGAGATCGGTGATCGAGTCCGTCTGGCCAGGACGGCGTCCCTGAGTCCGTTTCTGGCGTATCAGCGTTTTCGTGACTGGTATGCACTGGGCCGGGGAGAGGACCTGTTGCTGGCCGGCGTGCGTCTGGAGATGGGGCTGGGCCGTGGAACGTTCGGATCGACGGATCGGGCCGGTTATTCGGCGATGGAGACGGCGCCGAGAAGCCCCAGGGTCGATGTGGACGAGTTTCCACGAGTCACCATTCGGGGGGGGTATAACGTGAACGTTCATGGCGGGAAGAAGGATTGCCGCAGCAGTGATTTGAACGTGGACGTCGATCTCCTGCGACTGGATCACAACAAAACCCTCGCGGTCAATACCTACGCCGGGCTGGTGACGTTTCCCGGGGCATTCGGCATTCAGAGTCTGAATTACAAGGTCGGTCCGTCAGTGGGTGTTGAGTTGGACACACTGGATCTGCGTGTTTTTCATTCCTATGCCTCCCTGCACGGCGCCGAGCACAGCGGGCGGATCAAAGACTATCATCAGGTGGGACTGGGGGTGAGCGGGGCCGATCGGCTCAGGTGGTCTGCCCAAGGCGCGGTCTATGCGTCGACCCACAACTACGATTATTGGGGGGATGTGGAGGCGGGTGTCGGTTACGATTTCCATACGCGGGGGTGGATTACTCCCTACGTGAGGGGAGCCGTTCGCGCGTTGCTGGCAACGGATGAGCAGGTCGGCCAATCGCTGGAGACAGGTCTGAAGATGGGGGGGAATGAGGGCAACTTCAGCATCTATCTGCGGTGGCAGGATGATTACGACACCTTCCGTTTCGGGGAGGGTCGACAGATGTGGCTCGGCTTCCTGTTCACCCTGTAGCGGGCTGGGGCCGGCGTTCTGCGCCCGACGCCATCCTTCGCAAGAGGGTCCAGGTTTTTCCGGCGGTTTCCCGGCGGGCGCTCAACCGGCGGGCTTGGCCGCGGGGGCCTTGCGTCCCCCGCGGGTCGATAACCGTTTACCGGCCGCGGCATCGAGGGGTGGTGTGTCTGCGCTCATCGGTCATCTCCACGCACCCTCACAGAAAGTGCGAGCGTTCATGCGATGAGTCCTTCGTTTTCGGCCACCACGTAGGTGCACACCAGATCGCCGGTCACGTTGTTCATCGTTTCAAACATATCGAGAACCGGGTTGATGCCCAGCGCCAGTGCCACAACCATGGCCACCTGTTCGGTTTGAAGGCCCATCGTTTCCAAGATGACAAAAAGAAGCATCAGGCTGCCCCCCGGCACGCCACCTGCTCCAATCGACGCCAATACCGTCGTGATGACCAGGACCGCCAGACCTGACGCCGTCAAGTGGACGCCGAACATATTGGCCGCCAGGACGGCGAACATCGGCAGGTGCACGCAAACCCCGTCCATGTTGATGGTCGCCCCCAGCGGTAGCGAGAAGCCCGCCAGTTTGTTCCGCACGCCAAGTCGTTGTTCGGCTGTCCGTATCGACACCGCGAGTGTGGCCGCACTACTGCGGGTCACCAGCGCCATGATCATCGCCTCTTTGATCCGGCCCAGGATGGCGAAGGGATTGCGCCGCGTCGCGGCGAACAGAAGGCCGGGATATACGCCCAGCACCATAATCCCGATTCCTGCAAGTACGCCCGCGGCCACACTGACATAGGGCCCGACAATGTTGGGGCCGTACCGTCCAAAGTTGACGGTCGTCAGCGCCAGAACACCCACGGGCGAGTACTCCAGAACCCAGCCGACCAGCCGAAACATCACGTCGCGACAGGCCTCGACCATCCCGATGAGCCCGGAAAGCCGCTGGACCTCGGCGGGGTCTTGGGCCCGTTCTATGGAGACGCGCAGCGCCAGGCCAAAGAGAATGGAAAAGACGATGATCGGCAAGAAGTTGCCCGCGGCCAATGCCTCAAAGGGGTTGGCGAACATGCGATAGAGCATATCGATCAGGGTCGTCGTTCCCTTGATGGGGGGCGCGGGTCTATCAGGGGCCACGTCGGCGGACGGCACCATCGCCTCCCACTGCGCCCGGTCGATGCCACTGCCGGGGTTGATCAGCATGGCCAGAAGCACCCCCACGACCGCCGCCGCGAACGAGCACAAGAGATACCAGGCGAGCACCTTGATGCCCACGCGACCGAACTGCTGGACCGCGAGTTGTGAGGCGCCGGAAACAAGCGAAAAAAGAACCACCGGAATCACAATCATCTTGAGCATGTGCACGAAGACGGTTCCGAAAGGCTCGACCATTCGTAAAAGGGCGGCGGTGTCCTCTCCGGCGGATTGCGAGACGACCCAAAGCGCGACCCCGGCGGTGGCGCCGGCGGCAAGGCCAACGAGGATGCGGAGAATCAACGATACACGGAAATACCATCCGATCAGCTTCTTCATGCCGTATCCTTTCGCCGTCGGTGAAAAGCGTCGGACGTGGGGGCGCCCAGACATCCCACGGTGGGGACCGCCTTGAAGCGTAGACAGTAGCATGAGCAAGGCGGTTGTCAACAAGATCCTCCGTTGCGTGAGCCTCCGAGCCTCCGCGCCTGCCGGCGCGCTCCACACGCAGGGAACACGCCGCCTATCTGCTAGGGATCGCGCTGCCTTTCGGTCCCGACACGCGATAACGGGGGGCCGTCGAGTCCGGGGCGACCGAAAGGAGGGGCCCTCTTCGACGGGTTGCCGGGGGGCATCCATGCCGGTGGGCTTCGTCGGACCTGCGGCAGATCGCTCCGGATAGCCGGTTGATCCTGCCGGCCTTTGTCCTCGCATGCGGAGCACAGTTTGCCCGTTATTCTCTTGCAATACCGGCCGGTCCGATGTAAAGTCACTGGGAATTGGTCTGAACGACTTTGATCGGCGTTGCTGGGAGCCGTGGAGCGGGCAGCCTGATCCGTGTGCTGACCACGTCAAGCGGGGCCGTGGCTGCGGGCGTTGGGGTATGCCGGGTTTCCCGGACGAGGCCGGGGAGTCATAGGGGATTGGGAAGAAACAGCTTAGGCGGCGTAGCCAAGAGGCCTAAGGCGACGGTTTGCAAAACCGTTATTCGTGGGTTCGAATCCCACCGCCGCCTGTCCTCCGTTCTTCGTCTGCGAGCCCCTATTTGAAGCCTTCGACGCGGCCATCGGTGTATTTGGCGATCGCGTCCTGCAGGTCGACGTCGTTGATGTTGGCCAGGGTGCACAGCCAGGCGAAGACGTCGGCGAACTCCTCGGCCTTGGCGTTCTGGTCCTCACCGGCCAGGGCCGTGGCTAGTTCGCCGACCTCCTCGATGAACCACATAAACGTCGCGGGGGTGCCGCGCTGGCGGTCGCGCTGCGCATACCGATCATGAATAAGCCGCTGAAACTGTCTGATGTCCATACGCTGGTCCGTTCGTGGGTCCTATTTTCCCCCGATCATATCAGCCAGCGTGGCTTGTTCACAGACTTTTCGCATGGCTTCGGCGGCACGGCTGCAGACCTCTTCCATCTTGAGGCTGAAGGGCACGTTGTTCGTCTGCTCGGCCATGTAGGCTTCGCCGCGGATGGGCCCCTCGACGGCCTCGATGATCTCAGCCAGACTGATCTGGTTGGCGGGCTTGGCCAACGTAAAGCCCCCACGAGGTCCCCGCTTGCTGATCAGCACGCTGCTGCGGACCAGTTGTTGCAGGATTTTGAGCAGGTACTCGACCGGAATGCCGTATTCCTTGGCAATCCGGCTGGCGAGCACGGGCCGGCTCTTCTGATTCAGGGCAATGTAGGCCACGCCCATCAGGGCGTACTCCGACGATCGGCTCAGCTTCATTTCGACCTCCGTGATAGACTCCGGCCACACGTCACACAAACACGACCTTTACGCCCCATCGCCCCGGTGGCCGCATGACACGGGCACGAGGGGCGCTACCTGTTCCGCGTGTACAAGACGCGTAATATACGGGCGTGGCATCATCCGTGCAAGAGGTACCTGGTCGAAAAGACAAAATGGGGTTTGCGCAGCTTGGGACCCGGATTGTGTGTGCGATTCAGCTCGGTATGCCCGGTGCCATGCCCACGTCTGCCGTGGGTATGCTCTGGCCGATCCCCAGATGCCGAGGCCCTTCCTCCCACGTGCCTGCGGCGGTTCATCCTTTACAAACACCCCCCGGCGACCTAAAGTAGCCCTACATTCTGACAAGGAAAAGATCGGACAACGATGGATCAAGAGCTTTCCAAGGTATATGACTCGGCGGCGGTGGAAGAGCAGGCCCAGGCGATCTGGCAGGCGGGGCGGCACTTCCACGCCGAGCCCGATGGGGCAGGTCGGCGACCCTATTGCATCGTCATCCCGCCGCCCAACGTGACGGCTCCGCTGCATCTGGGCCACGCGTTGAACAACACCCTGCAAGACATCCTTATTCGCCACCACCGTATGCGGGGCGACAACACGCTGTGGATGCCGGGCACGGACCACGCGGGGATCGCGACCCAGACGGTGGTGGAGAAGCGGCTGCTGGCCGAACAGGGCAAGCGGCGCACGGATTTCGAGCGGGAGGATTTCGTCGCGCGGGTCCAGGCGTGGAAGGACGAGTACGAGGCCCGCATCATCAGCCAGCTCAAGGCGATGGGCTGCTCGTGCGACTGGGCCCGCACGCGGTTCACCATGGATGAGGTCTGCGCCCGGGCGGTGCGGGAGACGTTTTTCCGCCTGTTCCGGGACGGCCTGATCTACCGGGGCAAGCGGCTGGTGAACTGGGACCCGGCGACGCAGACCGTGCTGGCCGACGACGAGGTGGAGCACGAGACGGTCCAGGGGCACTTCTGGTACCTGCGGTACCCCTTGGTCACGCCCGTGCGGATCAATGGGCAGGTGCTGGAGCACGTGACCGTGGCGACGACGCGGCCGGAGACGATGCTGGGCGATACGGCCGTGGCGATGCACCCGGCCGATCCGCGGGCCGCGGCCTTGGTGGGTAAGATGGTGCGGCTGCCGATCGTGGGGCGGCTGATCCCCATCATCGCCGACGAGCACGTGGTATTGCCCGATCCCGACAGCGAGGATGAAAAGGCCCGGTACGGCACCGGCTTTTTGAAGGTCACACCCGCCCACGATCCGTATGACTGGGAGATCGGCCAGCGGCACGGCTTGGCGGTCATCAACGTGCTGGCGCCGGATGGGACGATCAGCGAGCGGCATGGCTGGGCCGACTGGGACGAGGTGCAGAATCCGGACGTGGAGGCCCTGCTGGGCATGGACCGGTTCGAGGCCCGCGAGGCGGTGGTGGAGTACTTCCGCCAGGAGAAGCTGCTGGCCGAGGTGCGGGAGTATACGCACGAGGTGGGCCACAGCTACCGCAGCCACGTGCCCATCGAGCCGTACCTGTCCGATCAGTGGTACGTGGCGGTCAAGAAGCCCATCGACCACCTGGCCGACAAGTTCGGCACGGGCCTGATCGAGGGCACCGATGTGCCGGTCAACTCGCTGGCGGGCCTGGCCCTCAAGCCGCTGGTGGATGGGCGGCTGCGGTTCACGCCGGATCGCTACGCCAAGACCTACCAGACGTGGCTGGAGAACCTGCGCGACTGGCCCATCAGCCGCCAACTCTGGTGGGGACACCGGATACCGGTTTGGAGCAAGGCCGGAGAGCAGTCGGTCGATCTGCCGGGCGACTCTGTGCAGGTGATGCAGATGGGCTCCGATGAGGGGCCGGTCGCGTATTTGTGTGTTGCCCCAGGCCGTCAGAACCTAGAAGGGCAAGTGGGATCCCAAGGCTGGGTGCAGGATAATGATGTGCTGGATACCTGGTTCAGTTCGGCGTTGTGGCCGTTCAGCACGCTGGGCTGGCCGGAGGACACGCCCGAATTGAAGACGTACTATCCGGGCGATGTGCTATGCACGGCGCGGGAGATCATCACGCTGTGGGTCTCGCGGATGGTGATGATGGGCCAGTATTGCGTCGGCGATATTCCCTTCCGGGACGTGTACATCCACGCGATGATCCAGGACGGCCTGGGCCGCAAGATGAGTAAGAGCCTGGGCAACGGCATCGACCCGCAGGTGGTCATCGACAGCCACGGGGCCGATGCGATGCGGTTCACGCTGGCCAGCATGACGACCGACACGCAGGATGTGCGGATGCCGGTCGAGGAGATGACGCTGCCGGATGGCCGGACCGCGAACACCAGCCCCAAGTTCGACATCGGGCGGAACTTCTGCAACAAGCTGTGGAACGCCTCGCGGTTCGCGATGATGAACCTGCAAGGCATGGAGCCGGGACGGTTCGACGCGGGAAGGATGAAGCCGGTGGATCGGTGGATCCTCTCGCGGCTGGCCTCGACGATCGCCGAGGTGACCGACGCGATCGAGCAATACCGCTTCAACGAGCCGATCAACGCGCTGTATCGCTTCTTCTGGAACGAGCTTTGCGACTGGTACCTGGAGTGGGCCAAGCCGCGGATGGCCGATGAAGAGGATCGGCCGATCGCGCAGGCCGTGCTGGCGTTCGTGCTGGATCAAACGCTGCGGCTCCTGCACCCGTTCGTGCCGTTCATCACCGAGGGCATCTTCGCCCGGCTCAACGAGGTCGCGCCGCAGCGGGACTTGGGGTCGCTGGCGACGGCGCCGGCCTCGGAGGCGCTGATCGTGGCCGCTTGGCCCGCCCGGCTGGATGAACAGATCGATCCGGACATCGTACGACAAATGGAGCGCGTGCAGGGCGTGATCCGGCAGATTCGCGAGGTGCGCAACCGCTACACCATTTCGCCCAAGGACCAACTGCGGGCCTCGGCGACCGGCCCGGCCCCGTCGTGCGCCGAACTGGCCGCTCATGCAGCGTTGGTATGCCAACTGGCGGGGTTGGAGGCCTTTGACGTCGGGGCGGACCTGGCCAAGCCGGCCAACGCGGCCGCGGTGGTGGTGGAGGATTTGCAGGTGTTCGTCCACGATGTGATCGACCCCCAGGCCGAGCGGCAGCGGCTGGACAAGCAGCGGCAACAGATCGAAGGGGCGCTGCGGGGCGTGCGGGCGAAGCTGGAGAACCCGAATTTCGTCGAACGGGCCAAGCCGGAAGTGGTGGCCCAGGCGCGGCAGCGAGAGGTCGAGCTAACCGAACAGCTCCAGGCGGTGGAGAGCCACCTGGCCGAGCTGGATTGACCGGAGCGTGCGGCGACCAGCCACGGCGGTCGGCGGACGGGTCCGGCGGAGGCGCAGAGCCGATGGAAGTCCCGGTGGAACTCTCGAAAATCCTGATCAACGAGGCGGATGACAAGCAGATCATCGTCCTGGCGGAGATCGACGGCGAGCGACGGTTTCCGGTCGTGATCGGCATGCCGGAGATCCTGGCGATTGACCGGCGGCTCAAGGGCATCGAGCTGCCGCGACCGATGACGCATGACCTGCTGGCCGGTACGATTCGCGCGATGGGCGGACGGCTGGACCGCGTCGTCGTAACGGACCTGCGGGATCACGTGTTCCATGCCGAGCTGGTGATCGACCAGGGCGGGCAGACGGTGCGGATCGACAGCCGACCCTCGGATGCGATCGCGCTGGCCGTCGGGCTGGAAGCGCCTATCTTCGTGGACGAGCAGGTGTTCGAGAAGATGATGATGTGAAGCTCAGCAGGACGATCAGCCCCACGGCGACGCACAAAAGGCTGTCGGCGACGTTGAACGCCGGCCAGCGGTAGTCGACGATGGGGATGACCACCTCGATCCAGTCCCGCACGGCCCCCTCGTTGAAGAGCCGGTCGTAGAGATTGCCCAGAATCCCCGCCGTCAGAAGCCCCAGGGCGATCTGTAGGAGGCGTTGCCGGGCGGACGTAAACAAGAACAGCCCGAACACCACCACCAGAGCCACCCCCGCGACGGCCAACAACAGGCCCGTGCGTCCCTGGAACATGCTGAAGGCCGCCCCGCGATTGAAGCGGATCACGAACCACACGTAGTCCTGCACGACGGTATACCGCTGGTCGGGCAGCGTGCGGAGCCAAGCGTGAACGGCCGACTTGGTCCACAGATCCGCCGCCAGTCCCAGCGCCGCGAGGAGCCAGAAGAGCAGGTGCCCCGGCAGATCGGGCCACTGACGCGACACAACGCCGGCGTCATTCGGGGTCGACGGCGTCGAGCCGGTCGTCTTGGTTTGCGCAGGTGCGTCCGGCATCGGCGGCTCACTCGCCGTATTTATCCAGCAGGTCCTGGAGCTTCGGCTGGTCGGGCTCAATCTTCAGGGACGTGCGCCATTCCTCAATGCCCTGGGTCTTGAGGCCCGGATCGTTGGTGGCGATGCTCTTGATGATATAGGCCACGCCCAGACCCTTGTGGGCCATCCAGTCCTGGTCATCCAGCGCCACGGCACGGCGGTAGCTTCTGATGGCCTCGTCGGTCTTCTCAAGCTTGAGCTTGGCGAAACCAAGGTACTGATGGGCCATGCCGTTTTGCCCGTCGATCTCGATGGCCGTGTTCAGCAGCTCCTCGGCCGCGGCGAACCGGCCCGTCCGCAGGTAGGCGACCGCCAGGGCGACCATGATCTTGGGGTTGTTGCCCTCTAATTCAAGGGCCCGCCGATAGGCCCGGATGGCCTCTTCATGATCCTTGTTCGCCTCGTGGATGTCGCCCAGCAGCAGCTCGGGGTCGGCCGCCTGCGGGTCGATCTCCTTGGCGCGACGCCCGTACTGGGCGGCCTGCTCGTAGTTCTCCGTCTCGTAGTAGCACTTGGCGGCGCTGATGTGCGCCTCATAGTGTTGGGGCTCCAGCTCGCAGGCCCGCACGTAGGCCTTGATCGCCCGCGTCCACTGCTTCATGATCTGGGTGACCTTGCCCAGGTTGAAGAAGTCCTTGAACGACCACGGGTCCATCGTCGTGGCCGCCTCGTAGGCCTCGGCGCTCTTTTCATATTGCTGGAGCTTCTGGTAGATGTCACCCTTCATGGAAAAGGCCAGGGCGAATTCCGGGTCGAGCAGGACGGCGGCGTTGAGCTTCTCGATGGCCTTCTCGTGCTCGTTGAGGTCGTTGAGCATCATGGCGTCAACGTAGAGACTGACGGCCTGTTCCTGTTGCCGGGTGAACATTCGTGGCTGGGCGCAGCCGGTCAGCATCACCGCCGCGGTGAGCAGCGCCAATCCCACGGCCCGGCATCGTGACGTCGTTCTGGGCATAGAAAGCTCCCTTCGGTTATAGTGTGTGACCGGCTGACAGGGCTCGCCACACGTGAGGCCGCATTATAGTCGGGGGTCTGGAGGCTGTCAACGCCGCCGCCGCCGCCGCGGAATCGGGCGGGCGGATCGGCCGGTCGCGATGCCCACGATGCGCCGCATCGCACCCTTCGCACCGTGCCATACGGTACGCGATGCACCTCTTGGATACCGGGTGAGATGTTTTCGGACAGCGGCTTGCGTTTGGCGTCGGGGTAGGTATAATGCCGACGTTTTATGGCTGACCTGCCGAGGGTGATGCGGCCGGGAGGCATCACGGGGCCCCAGGGCCCGCGGCGTCTTTTCTCGTCCCGGCAAGGAGACACCGGTATGACTATCAGACACGTCCTTCTCCTTTTTTTGATTGGTGGTATGGTCTCGGTCTGCGCGGGCCAGGAGGCCCCGTGGCAAAGTCTGTTCGACGGCCGGAGCCTGGACGGCTGGCAGGTGCGCGGCGGCGTGGCCGAGTATCGCGTCGAGGAGGGGTGCATCGTCGGTCGCACCGTGGAGGGCAGCGCCAATACGTTCCTGTGCACCGAGCGGGAGTACGGCGATTTCATTCTCGAGTTGGACGTGCAGTGCGATCCCAAGCTCAACAGCGGCATCCAGGTGCGCAGCCACGTGTACCATCACGATACCGTCGTTCCCGTGTGGCGGGATGGACGGCGGATTGAGGCCCGACACAAGGCCGGGGACGTGTACGGCTATCAGGTGGAGATCGCCTCAACGGCCAGCGGCAGCAGCGGGGGCGTGTGGGACGAGGCCCGCAAGAGCCTGTGGCTGTACGCGACGGCCCAGGACCCGGTCGCGTCCAGGGCCTATAAGGAAGGACAGTGGAACCATTATCGCATTGAGTGCATCGGGCCCAGGATTCGCACGTTTGTCAACGGCGTGCCGTGTGCGGACTTCGTGGATACGACGGACCTGAGCGGCTTCATCGGGCTGCAAGTGCACAGCGTGCCCCGCGGCGTGGAGGCCCAGGTCCGCTGGAAGAACATCCGTATCAAGGACTTGGGACGCCACGTGTGGAAACCTATCTTCGACGGCCAGACGCTGGATGGATGGCATACGCTGCCGGGCGGCTCATGGAAGGTGGAGAACGGCACGTTGATCGGGACCTCATCGGCGTCGGAGAGCCGGCACGGGTTACTGGTGAGCGACGAGGTGTTCGGCGATTTCGTCGCCCGCGTGCGGTTCCAGGCGCTCAAGGGCAATAGCGGGTTCTATTTCCGTGTCGATGAATCCGGTGATGCGGTGGGGGTGCACGGCTTCCAGGCGGAGATTGACCCGGCCAACGACGTGGGCGGATTGTACGAAACGGGCGGTCGCGCCTGGGTGGTCCGGCCCTCGGCCCAGGACGTGGCGACGTGGTTCCGCCCCGGCGAATGGAATACCATGACGGTCTACGCCCGCGGGGGCGACATCGTCGTGCACGTGAACGGCTACAAGACGGCCGAATTGAAGGATGATCCGGGTCGAAAGAAAGGCCGCTTGGCGCTCCAACTGCACGGTGGAGCGGACATGGACGTGCGGTTCAAGGAGGTCTCGATCCTGGTGGTGGGTAAGGTCTCCGAGCCGTTCAACGGCAAGGACCTGGACAATTGGATGGCCAATGCCGGCAGCGGCAAGGCGAATCTGTGGACCGTGGGCGTGCCGGCGGTCGACCCCGCCGACCCGAAGCTCCTGGCGGTGCGGCCGGGCACGGGCGCGATGATCAACGCGACCCAGGCGCACGGCGAGAGCCAGGATTTCTATTCGAAACAGCGGTTCGGGAGCGGGCGCTTCGAGGTGGAGGTCATGGTGCCTCGCGGCAGCAACAGCGGTGTGTACTTGATGGGCGAGTACGAGGTGCAGGTGCTGGACAGCTTCGGGCGCACGACGATGGGCCCCGGCGACATGGGGGCTATCTACGGGGCGGCCCCGCCTCCCGTGAACGCGACCACGCCGCCGGGTACGTGGCAGAAGTACGTCATCGACTGGCAGGCACCGGTGTTTGACAACGCCGGACGGAAAATCAAGAACGCCCGCTTCATTCGCGTCATGCTCAATGGCCGCCTCCTGCACGAGAGCCTGGTCATGCCGCAGCAGACGCCGGGTGGCGTGGACGGCCGCGAGAAGCCCACCGGTCCCCTGATGTTTCAGGGCAACCACGGTCCGGTGGCATACCGCAACATCGTCGTAACCGAGTGGTAACCGGTTCTCGGGACGTCGCCCGGGCCTTCGGGCGGCCCGTCCCGGCGGGTCGGTGGCCGATCCGTCTTGGTTGGGAGACAGGTGGGATGGACAAGTGGACACGCCGCGCGTTTCTGCGCGCATCAGTGGGAACCGGATTGGCGCTGAGTATGGGAGGCGCCGCCGGTTTTCTTCTTTCGGGGGTGGAGGCGATTGGCGCCGAGGCAGGCGGTTCGCCCAACGTGCTGTTGATCATGACCGATACGCAGCGGCTGGATGACATGGGGGCCTATGGCAACCCCATCATTAAGACGCCACACCTGGATGGGCTGGCCGAGGGCGGCGTAAAGTTCACCGGGTGCCACACGCAATGCCCGGCGTGCATGCCGGCGCGGGCGACGATCTTTACGGGGCGCTACCCCATGGCCCATGGCGTGTGGTCCAACGGCGTGCCGCTGCCCGAGACCGAAACGACGCTGGCGGATATCTTCGCCGCGGCGGGGTACCGCACGGGCGGCGCGGGCAAGTTTCACTTCCTGCCGCACTGGCCCTATCGCAAGAGCGACCTGCCGACCATGGAGAGGCATCCGAAGCCGTTCTACGGGTTCCAGGAGTTTCATTTGGGCGAGGACGGCCGCAGCGGCGAGCATCATCTGTGGATCAAGGAGCATCACCCCGAGTACTACGATAAGCCCGATGACCAGCTTCCGGCCGAGGTTCACAACAGCGGCTGGACCGCGCGGCACACGATCGATTTCATCACGCGATGCGTCCGTGAAAAGACGCCCTTCTTTGCGTTTTGCAGCTTTGTAGATCCGCACCAGCCCTACAACCCGCCCCCGCCGTATGGGACCCTGTACGATCCGGAGGATATGCCCGATCCGATCCGCCGGGACGATGAGCTGGAGAGCGGCCGGTTCCGTTCGATCGCCCGGAGCCGCAACATGACGCGTCACACGGAACGACTCAAGGAACAGCGGGCGAAACACTACGGCGAGATGACGCTGATCGACGCGTGCGTGGGGCGGCTGATCGGGACCCTGGACGCGCTGGGCGTGCGGTCGAACACGCTGGTCGTCTTCGTCGCCGATCATGGGGACATGCTGGGCGATCACTGGCTGTGGTGGAAGGGGCCCTATCACTACGCCGGCTGTACGAACGTGCCGCTGTTCTTCAATTGGCCCGGTCGCATTGGCGCCGGGCGGACCATCGAGGGCCTGGTTCAGCAGACCGATATTCTGCCGACGATCTGCGAGCTGGTTGGGCTCGAGACGCCCCTTGGCGTCCAGGGTCGGAGCCTGGCGCCGATCTGCCGAGGGGACACGGACCAGACGCCCTACGATTACGCGTACATCGAGTCCGTCAGTTCGGGGGCCACCTCACCGGACTGGCAGGGGCCGGGCCCAGCGCGTCCCGCGACCGACCGGCGGCACACGATCGACACGTTCACGATTCGCAACCACAAGTGGCGTTTCACGATTTTCAGCGGCACCGACGACGGGGAGTTGTACGATTTGGAGAAGGACCCCAACGAATTCGACAACCGGTTTCATGACCCGGCCTACAGTTCGATGCGGGGTACGTTGATGGCGGTTCTTCTGGACCGGGTGGGGCGGACCCGCGATCCGTTGCCCGCGAGGACGCGGCCGTATTGATCCTGGGGTGGCTGTGAGGCGCTGTTCACATGGAGTGAGATGACAGGCATGGCCAACATCAAGGACGTCGCCCGGCTGGCCGGGGTGTCGATCGCGACGGTCTCACACGTGACGCGGGGCACGAAGTTCGTCAGTGAGCCCTTGCGGAAGCGGGTGTACGATGCGATCGAGGCCTTGGGCTATGAGGTCAACCCCGTCGCCAGCGGGCTGAAGAGCAAGAACACCCGCGTGATCGGGATCGTGTTGTCCAATCTCAACAGCGTGTTCTTCCCGCCCGTCGTCAGGGGCATCGAGGACGTCGTCTCAAAGCGGGGCTACCGGCTGACCTTCTGCAACACCGACTTCAGCGATACGCGGGAGCGCGAGGTGGTCCGCATGCTGCGGGGCAGTTGGATCGACGGGATCATCCTTGACAGCGTCGCGGACTTCAAGAATACCGAATACGTGCGGTTTCTGGCGCGGCTGGGCGGGCCGAAGAAGCGGATTCCCGTGGTGTCGCTGGAGCGGAAGGTCGACCGCGCTCCGATTCTATCGGTGCGAATCGACAATTACGAGGGATCGCGGCTGGCGGTGCGACACCTCGTGGCGTGCGGCTGCCGTCGGCTTGTGCACATTGCCGGGCCGGCCTTCTGCTCCATGGCCAACGATCGACTGTGCGGCTTCAAGGACCAGGTGCAGCAAGCCGGTCTGACGGTCGGGCCCAAGGCCATCGCCAAGGGGGATTTTTCGCCGGAACGGGGCTATGCGGCGATGCAGCAACTGCTCCATGACAATCCCGATCTGGACGGCGTGCTCAGCGCCAACGACCAGATGGCGATCGGAGCGCTCAAGGTCTTGGCCGAACAGGGCCGCCGTGTCCCCGACAACGTCAAAATCGTCGGATTCGACAACATTTTTGTATCGAGCCTGGTCGAGCCGCCCCTGACGACGATTGACGTGCCGCGTTATGAGATGGGGCGGGCCGCGGCGGAATTGTTGCTCGAACGATTGGCCGATCCGGAGGCCAAGCTGCAGGATGTGCTGTTGCCCATCCGCCTGGTGGTCCGCCGCTCGACGGTTTCGACCGCCCGGACCGAGTGGGACCTGCAAAGCTGGTAAGGCCAAATTCGCTCCGGCGTGCGGCATGGACGACGGCGGATGCCTTTCCGGTGTTCCGCGGTGCGCGACGGAGCCTCCTCGCAGGGGCCGGCTGGTCAGTCCAACAACTGCTCGAGTTCCGACACATCAGGCAGTTCGGCTTGGCCGCTGTGACGCCACTCTTCGAAGCGGTCGCGCATCCGCTGGCTGGCCCGCTGCCGTTCCTCATCCGACATCATCTGCCAGCGCTGGCCCAGGGCCCTGAATCTCTCGGCCTGGGCTTCTCTCTGTTCCGGCGACATGGCCTGCCATCGTTGAATGCCCAGGAGAAACCCCTGTCGCAGCCGCATCTGTTCGGCTTCGGTCAATTCCAGATCGCTCCACAGGGTCCGCCAGTCGCCGATGCCGCCGCCGGATGCCCCCGTGTGCTCCGGCCCCCACGGCCGATCGTGGCTGGCCATGGAGCCGGCCGGCCGCGACGATGGGGGTTCCACGTCGGTGGCGGGCGTGGCGTGCTCGGCCGTGGCGATACTCTCATCCAGCCATTGCAAAAACTGGCGGTCCTCCTCGCTGAGGGGGGCCGGCTGGTCCGATCCGGCCGTGGCGCTGCCTGCCGAGGAAGGCGACGGAACCGGCGTCGCGCCCTCCGGGCCGCCGACCTCTTCGGGCTGCGCGTAAAGGGTCCAGACAGCGACCCCGACGCCCACCAGAATCGCGATTCCCAAAAGCACGGCCGGCAATGTGATGTGCAGGTAACGTCTATTCATGGCCTTCTCCATACAGACCGACGGGGGCTTGCTTCACTGATTATACGCCTTTTCTCCTGCGGGGGTTACATGTTTTCACCGGGTGCCGGCGCGGGGCGCGGGGTTTCGCATTGACCCCGCCGGTGGCGCGGACTACAATCCTCACTCTTGTGGCAGGGACGGACGTATGCGCTGGTTTCTGAGGGATGTGGCGAGGTTTAATGATCACGGTCAATGAGAACTTCTTGAAGCTGCGGGCCGGGTATCTGTTCCCCGAGATTGCCCGGCGAGTGGCGGCATTTGCGGCGGAAAACCCCGATGCACGGATCATCAAGCTGGGCATTGGCGACGTGACCGAGCCGCTGGTCCCGGCGGTGATCGAGGCCATGCACCGTGCGGTCGATGAGATGGCCCAAGCCGAGACGATGCGGGGTTACGGGCCCGAGCAGGGGTACGAATTCCTCCGTCGGGCGGTCGTGGAGAACGACTATCGGCCTCGGGGCGTTCAGGTGGAGACCGATGAGATCTTCATCAGCGACGGCAGCAAGTGCGACACGGGCAATATCCAGGAGATGTTCGCCGTGGACAACGTGGTGGCCGTGGCCGACCCGGTCTACCCCGTGTACGTGGATACGAACGTGATGGCCGGCCGCACCGGCAGGGCCGATGACCGGGGCCGTTACGAGGGAATCGTGTACATGCCCTGCACGGAGGACAACCAGTTCGTCCCCGCGCTGCCCGGCGAGCCGGTGGACCTGATCTACCTGTGCTACCCGAACAATCCAACCGGCGCGGTCGCCTCGCACGATCAGCTCCGCGTGTGGGTAGAATACGCCAAGGCCAATCGTGCGATCATCCTGTTCGACGCGGCGTACGAGGCGTTCATCACGGAGCCCGATGTGCCGCACTCGATCTATGAGGTGCCCGGCGCGCGGGAGGTGGCGGTGGAGTTCCGCAGCTTTTCCAAGACGGCTGGCTTCACGGGGGTGCGCTGTGCGCTGGCGGTCGTGCCCAAGGGGCTCAAGGCCTGGCGCAAGGACGGCACGGCGGTGGACGTGCATCCCTTATGGAGCCGGCGGCACTGCACGAAGTTCAACGGGGCCAGTTACCTCTCACAGGCCGCCGCGGCTGCGGTCTATACGGACGCCGGCCGTGAGCAGGTCCGCCGCGTGATCGAGTTGTACATGGACAACGCCCGTATGATGCGCCAGGCCCTGCAGCAGGCCGGTTACACCGTTTACGGCGGGGTGAACGCCCCGTACTTGTGGCTTCGGACGCCCGATGGAATGGCCTCGTGGGACTTTTTTGACCGAATGTTACGCCGGGCGCACGTGGTCGGCACGCCCGGCGCCGGGTTTGGGGCGGCCGGTGAAGGTTACCTGCGGCTCAGCGCCTTCAACCATCCCGAACGGGTGCGCGAGGCGATGGAGCGTATGGCACGCCTGTAGGCGACGGGGCGATATGCCGCAGTCGCGTGAACAAGTCGTGGCCTGCATCGGCCTGGGCGGCAACCAGGGCGATCGCGAGGCCTACCTGGAGGCCGCGCGGCAGGCCCTGGCGCGGACCGAGGGCGTCACCCTGGAGGCCGCCAGCACCGCTTACGAGACGGCGCCCTTGACGGTCGCCTCGCACGGAGCGTACTTGAACGCCGTGGTGCGGGTCCGCACGTGCCTGGAGCCGGAGGCCCTGCTGCGGTGGCTGCAGAAGATCGAGACGCAACTGGGCCGGGCGCCGGCGGGCCGCTGGCAGGACCGGCCGATCGATCTGGACTTGCTGTTGTATGGGGATCGCGTGATCGATCGCGATGGGCTGATCGTGCCGCACCCGGAGATGCACCTGCGAAGTTTCGTGCTTCGGGGGCTGTGCGAAGTGGCCCCGGATAGGATCCATCCCAGGCTCGGTTGCTCGATGCGGATCCTGGCCGAGCGGTTGGGGGGTGGGGACTTCGTGCGGGACCCGAACCGCCCTCAGCTCGTGGCCGTAGCCGGCTGCATCGGCGCCGGCAAGACCACGTTGGCGCGGGCCCTGGCCGAGGCGTTGGAGGGGGAAATGATCGCCGAGGCCTACGATACGAACCCGTATCTGCCGCAGGTGTGCGCGGGCCGCAGGGACCTGGCCTTGGATAGCCAGTTGTACTTCCTGCGCAGTCGTGTTGAGCAGTTGGACCGGGACCGTCTCTTGCCGGGCGTGGTCTATGTCAGCGATTACGTGTTTGACAAGGATCGCCTGTTCGCCCAGCGGACATTGGACAGCGTCCAGTACGCGGCGTACGATGCACAGGCGCGGGCATTGGCCGGTCGGGTGACCGAACCCGTACTCGTCCTTCTCTTGCGGGTCACCGCCGAGGTGTGTCTCGAGCGGATTCACCAACGCAATCGACCTTATGAGCAGAGGTTGCAGCTTGCGTCGTTGCGCACACTGGTCCAGCAGTACGAGGCGCTGTTCGCCGCCTGGCGGCGGTGCCCGGTCATTCGCGTGGACGGCGACCAGTTCGACGGCCGTCGGGCGGAGGATCGAGACTGGATCGTGGAACAGGTCCGGGCCTATCTGTGCCCGGCCGGGGAGGCAAAGGCCGCTCATGGAGATTGTGGAAACCATCAACGAGGTGCGTGAGCGCCTGGCCCGGGCGCGAGTCCAGGGCCGTGTGGGACTGGTGCCCACCATGGGGGCTCTCCATGCCGGTCATGCCTCGCTGATCGAGGCGGCCAGGCGGGCGTGCGACACGGTGGTGGTCAGCATCTTCGTGAATCCGACGCAGTTCGGGCCGAACGAGGATTTTGACCGCTATCCGCGGGACCTGCGGGCCGATGCGGACATTTGCGAGCGGCTGGGCGTGGATCTAGTCTTCGCGCCGTCTACGCGGGAGATGTATCCGCGGGTGAACCGCACGTGGGTGGAGGTGGAGAAGCTCAGCGAGCCGCTGTGCGGGGCCCGTCGGCCGGGCCATTTCCGCGGCGTGGCGACGGTCTGCACAAAGCTGTTTAATATCGTTCAGCCGGACGTGGCCTACTTCGGGCAAAAAGACGCTCAGCAGGCCATCATTATTCGGCGGATAGTGGCCGATCTGAACCTGCCGCTGGAGATTATCGTCTGCCCCATTGTCCGTGAGCCGGATGGCCTGGCGATCAGCAGCCGCAACCGCTACCTGGACGCCGCGCAGCGGCGGGAGGCGACGCGGCTCTATCAGGCGTTGTCCGCCGCGCGGCGGCGGTTCGCCGACGGAGTCCGCCAGACCGAGGCCCTGATCGCGACGATGCGCGAGGTGCTTTCGCAGTCACCGGCGCTTCGCGTGGAGTACGTGGAGATCGTTGATGCCGAGACGCTGGAGCCGGTGGCGTCCATCGAGCGGCCGGCGTTGGTGGCCCTGGCGGTTCACGCGGGATCGACGCGATTGATCGACAACACGATCCTGGACTTGAACGATCCGACCGCATCGGTATAATGCAGCGGTTTCGGATGTTCGTGGGAAGACGGCGATGTTCATAAAGGCGTTGAAAGGCAAGATTCACCGTGGGACGGTGACCGACACGCGGGTGGATTACCCCGGCAGCGTCGGCGTGGATGCGGACCTGCTCGAGGCCGCGGGCATCCTTCCGTATGAGGAGGTTCTGCTGGCCAACGTGACCAACGGGGCCCGCGTGGAGACCTATGTGGTAAGCGAGCCGGCCGGCAGCGGGCGGATCATCGTGCTGGGGGCCGCGGCGCGGCGGTTCAGCCCGGGGGACCTGGTGATCCTCATGAACTTCGCGTACTTCACGGCCGATGAGCTCAAAGGCCACAAGCCCAAGGTCGTGGTGCCGGATGCCCACAACCGGATTGAAAGGATTCTCTAACCGCGATGCACCCCGAACTGTTCCAACTGCCGATCGTGCACGTGACGGTCAAGAGCTACGGCACGATGATGGTCATCGGTTTCGTACTGGCCGTCCTGCTGATGCGCCGACTGATGAAGGGCCAGGGGGAGAATCCCGAGAACATCGTGAATCTGGCCCTGTACGCGCTGATCGCCGGGGTGATCGGGGCCCGCATCATGTACGTGGTCGATTACTGGCCCAACTACCGCGACGATCCGCTGTCGGTCTTGGCGGTCTGGCAGGGGGGGCTGGTCTACTTGGGCGGAGTGATCCTCGCCGTCGCCATGGTGCTGATCTATTTATTCGCGCGGCGACTGCCGGTGCGGATGTACCTGGACGTGCTGAGCATCGGGCTGATGTTGGGGCTTTCGTTCGGGCGGATCGGCTGCTTCTTGAACGGCTGCTGCTTCGGCAAGGTCACCGATGGCCCCCTGGGCGTGCGGTTTCCCTACGGCTCGCCGGCGTACCTTAACCAGGTGTTCCCGGACCTTGGGCGGAACCGCGCCGAGCCCTTGCTGGAGTTGCCTGCCGAGTATTTCGGGTATCTGGGCGAGGACGGCCAATGGTACCCGGTCGAGAAGGATGCGGTGAAACTGCAGGCCCCCCTCAAGCCACGCCGCCTCTTGACGGACGAGCAGCTTGAGCAGGTGACCCGTGGGCCGTGTCAGGCCAGGCCGGTGCATCCGACGCAGTTGTACTCCTCGGCCAACGCCGCTTTGTTGTTCCTCATCCTGTACCTGTTTTGGCGTTTCGCGGGGCGGTCGCGGCCGGGAACCACGTTCAGCCTGATGTTCATTCTGTATGGCTGCGCGCGGTTTGGCCTGGAGATGCTACGGAACGACAACCCCTTCCTGTACGACAAGTGGTGGGTGATCTATCAGGGGGGGACGGAGTCGCAGAACCTGGGCCTCTATATGGCCGCGCTGGGGACGGCCTTCCTGATCTTCTTCTGGGTCCGGGGCCGGAAGCGGGCGTGAATAGCGTCTCGCTTTTCAGAGACTCCCCGCACAACCCTCCTCTCGCACTATCTTATGCAGTGCATCGCACAGGCCGTCGATCTGGTCGTCAGTGTGATCAGCCTGCACGCTGACCCGCAGGCGGGCGGTCCCCGGCGGCACGGTTGGGGGCCGGATCGCCGCGACGAAGTAGCCGCGATCCAAGAGGTCCCGTGAGATTTTCACCGCCCGGTCGGCCGAGCCCAGCAGGATCGGCACGATGTGCATCCTACCGGGGGCGGACAGTCCCATCTCGGCAAGTCGGCCACGAAGGCGCTCGGTATTCCTGGCCAGGCGGTGCCGCCGCTCAGGTTCGGTTTGGACAATATCCATCGCCGCCAGTACCGCGGCGCAGTGGGCCGGTGGGGGGGCCGTGGTGTAAATGAAGGCCCGGGCCCTGTTGACCAGATAGTCGATCACCACCCTGGGGCCGGCGACGATGGCGCCCGATGCGGCCAGGGCCTTGCCCAGCGGGGCAACGACGATGTCGATCTCGTCGAGCAGCCCCGCGGCCTCGGCCAGACCGGCGCCGGTCGGGCCCAGGCACCCGATGGCGTGGGCCTCGTCGAGGATCAAGATGGCATCATGCCGCCGCTTGAGCTCGACCAGCCGGGCCAGATCGGGAGTGTCGCCGTCCATGCTGAAGACGCTTTCGGTCACGATGTATCGGCGGCGGGGGCCCTCCCGGGCCAGGAGGCGTTCCAGGCGAGACCCGTCGTTGCGGTCATACCGCCTGAAGCGGGCCGACCCGGCGGTCGCCCCGTCGATGAGGGAGGCGTGATCCATACGGTCGAGCAGAACCAGGTCGCCGCGTTCGGGCAGGGTGCGCAACAGGGCCTCATTGGCGGCGAAGCCTGAGCTGAACAGCAGTGCCGCCTCCTTGCCCAGCCACGCGGCGAATCGATGCTCCAGCCGGCGATGCAGCTCCATGGTTCCGGAGACCAGGCGGCTGGCGGCGGCCCCGTACCCCCAGGTCCGGACCGCTTCCGCGACCGCATGGCCGATCCGCGGGTCGGCGGCCAGGCTGAGGTAGTTGTTGCTGCAAAACAGGATCTTCTCGCCGGGCTCGTCGGCCAGGCGGATCACGGGCCCCTGGGCGGAGACGACCGTGCGCAGTGACCGTGCCAGACCCTGTTGCGCCAGGGCGTCGAGCTGGTCCTGGAGGAACGTGAAATCGCTCATCTTCAGAAAATCCGTTTGGCCCGTGTATGATCGTGTCGATATTATAGAACCGTGTCGCCAGGGGGGACAGGTGGTTTCAATGGGTATCTACGATCGCGATTACAGTCAGGTGGACTATCGGCCGTCGGAGCAGCCGCCGGTACGCTTCAACATGCCGACCATCACGCCCGTGGTCAAGTGGCTGCTGATTATCAACATCGGCGTCTACGTGATCCAGTCCATCTCCTATGGGCCAATTCTCACGGATGACAATCCGATTGCCCAGTGGTTCAGTGTGTTTCCGCAGACCCTGTTCGCCGCGGCGCAGGTGTGGCGATGGGTGACCTACCAATTCCTGCACGCCACCCCGGGACACCTGCTGTTCAACATGTTCGTGCTGTGGCAGTTCGGACCGCTGATCGAGCGGCAGTTCGGCTCGCGGCGGTTCCTGGTGTTCTACCTGTGTGCGGGGGCCGTCGGAGGTCTGCTGTACACGCTCGTGGCGTTGGCCGGGATTCTGCCGATCGGCTTCATGGTCGGGGCCTCCGGGGCGATCCTGGGCCTGTTGGGAGCCGGGGCGGTGTTGTATCCGAACCTGCGGGTGCTGTTGATGATGATCGTGCCCATGTCGCTGCGCTTGCTGGTGATCATTTGTGTGGGGGCCAGCGTGCTGATGATCCTCAGGGGCCACAACGCCGGGGGCGAATTGGCGCATCTGGCCGGGCTGGCCGTGGGTGTGGGCTACACGTTGCTGCGGCCGCGGCTGGCCGGCGCCGTGTATCGCCGCGGGCAGGGGCGGTGGCAGCGCAAGCAGGCCAAGGCCCAGGCCCTGCGTCGAGAGGTGGATCGGATTCTCGCCAAGGTGCACGAATCCGGCCTTCAAAGCCTGACTCGCAAGGAAAGACGCATGCTCAAGGAGGCGACGCGTCTGGAACAGGAAGGCCGACGGTAGGTCAGGTTCAGGGTGGTCCGATCCTCACGCCTTGCGTAAGACCCGCCAAGCCCTCCACCTCCAAAGAGATCACGGTGCCCGGGGAGGCGTGGGCGGCGGCTGGAGCAGTTCCTTGACGCGATCCTGGGTGACCCGTTGTTTTTGCCGGGTCAGCCGCTGCAGCTCGTTCTTCTGAGCCTGGAGGCTTTGACGCATCTTCTCAATCCGGGCCTCGATTTCGGCGAACTTGATGTGCCGTTTCTGCACGATAACGTCGAATCGCCGGCTGACGACCTCGGCCAGTTGTTCAATGAGCACGTCGCGTTGCCGACCTTGGGCGAGGGCGATCTGCGCCAGCAGCATGTCCCGCTGATCCTGGAGATCGATATCAACCATGAGCAGTTCGGCCAGCTCGGGATTGCGTTTCTGGGCCCGTATGACCGGTTCGTATCGACGGCGACTGACGGCGACCTGGTTGACGAACTCCTCCGGGTCGGCGTCGCGCAAGGCCTCCAGGCGCTCGGCCTCCTGGGGGGCGTTCTCCTTGAGCCAGGCCATATACTCATCAAGCTGATCCATGAGGTACTGGCGCCAGCGCGCGGCCCGTGCCTCCCGGCTTTCGTCCTGGGCCTCCTGGCGGGAGCCTTGGGGGGTGACTTCCTTGGGTTGTCGCGAGCCCGCTTGCGGCGGCTGCTCGGCGGCCTGCTGTCGCTGAACGATCTGATGCATCGTCAGGGCGAACTGGATCGGGTCCTTCTCGCGAAGCTGTCGGAACAAGCGGGCCCGCTGCGGCTGTGTCTGATCCCATTTTTCCAGAAGGGCCTCGATCTGGGCCTTGGTCACCAGCGGCTGTTCGATCTCCTGCTCGCCCTCGGCGGACCAGAGGCTTTCGTCCTGCCCGGTGGCCAGGGGGCACAGGATCAACACGGCGAGCAGGACGACGCCTGTGGGGCCGTTCCATGCGTGGTTGACGAAGCGGCGAGCCGGCACGATCCTACCCTTTCCAGAAGTCGTCCAGTGACATGGTGGTTTTGTTGTCAGCCCCCTCGCGCCCGTGGGCTGCATTCGACTCAGGGGCCGAGATGTCGATCTGCAGCTCTTTCATGCTGGCGGCGAGTTCATCGAGCTCGGCGGAGATTTCGGCCAGGCGGGCGTCGCTTTCCACCTCAATGGCCCAAGTCGAGACAGGCAGCAGAGCCTTGGGCCCGGGTGCGGGTCCCGGGGCCGAACGAAACACGGAGTAAGCCGCGAACGCAATGACCGCCACGCCGGCGACCGAGGACAGAGTCCGCAGCAGGGCCCGCCGTCGTCGTCGCCCCAGCGACTCGGCACGGACTCGGGCCTTGATTCGGGCCAGGAACCGCGGATCGGGCGCGGGCCGGGGCCAGTCGGCCATCGCGCCATCCGCCCAGCGGATGTCGCGCTCGACGGCGTCGGCCTCGGCCTCGTCGTAGAAGCCCAGCAGCAGGGCCTTGAGGTTTTCCTTATCGCTAGCCACGTTCTTCCCCCAGCATCTCACGGAGCCTCTTGATGCCCCGGTGGACCTTGGACAGGGTCGTCCCGATCGGCTCGGATCGCATCTCCGCCAGCTCCTTGAAGCTCAATTCCCCATAAAACCGCAGCATCAGCACCTCCGCCGTATCATCGTCCAGCCGCCGGAGCATCTTCTCCACCCGGTCCATCGCTTCATCGTTTGACCGGGCGGGCGGATGATCCTGCCGCATTTCTAGGACCTTGGCGTCGAGCAGCCTCCTGTACCGGTATTGTCGCCGTAGGTGGTCGTGAAAAATGTTCGACGCGATCGTGAACAGCCACTTCTCAAAGGACCCACCCTTGAATGAACCGATCTTCTCACACAGCCGCACAAACAACTCGCTGAGCAGGTCGTCGCTGGTCGCCGCGTTGCCGGTCAATCTGTAAAAGTAGCTATAACAACGACTTGCGAACATGTCAACCAGTCGTTCAAAGCCCTTCTCGCTGCCGCGGCGACAGTCGATTATGACCTGTTCCAGGCTCGGCTCTTGATCCATACTCGCTTGGCCGTCAGAGTTTCAGACGCAAAGGCGTGACCGCCTATTGCATTAAACGCCGCTTGATGACGAGGTTTCGCTGTCCGGCCGGGGGTGCTAGAAGAGCTCCTCGTCCTCGTCATCCTGCTTCCACTGCTCGGACTCCTCGATCTCGTCCAACTCCCGCTTGACGTACTTCATGATCTTGTCTTGCAGGGGGGCCATGCGCTGCTGCCAGAGGCTCATGCCCTGGAAGCTGCCGACGAGCATGTCGAGCCGCAGAAGCTGCCATTTCAGCAGGCACTCCGGTTCCTTGATGTTGGTGAACGGGTCGCAACGGAACACGCGCCGGCCGTGTTCATCGACCTCGTACAAGTCGCATTGGGCACACTGAATCATGGTGGCCTCCGTCACGTACAGAAAGACGTTTTCCGCTCTTGCGTCTTGGCATCATACCAGCTAGAATGCACAGGTTGAAGCCAATTCATGATTCGTTGATCGGGCAATGGGAGCACTGCATGGCTAAGCCGAGACGCAGGCGAAAAATCGGTAGCAAGAAACGCCGGGCACGCTGGAAAGTCCGGAACAAAATCAGCTAGACGGGCCCAGGCGATGGCGTGCCGCGGCCGATCCGGTTCGCGGGGTCGGTCGGGCACAGGGTGGGTGAGAACAATCAAGGCGGGAGGGCCGCCTTGATTTCCTGTTTTGTGCACACAAGATATTCCCTATAGAGTGCTCTTTTCCGGGCGGCCCGATGGAGCATTTCACGGTTAGGTTCCTTCCCGATCAACGCCGCGTGGCGGTTCCGCGCGGCACGACCCTGATCGAGGCGGCCGACCGGGCGGGCATCCTTCTGTACAGCGCGTGCGGACGCGTCGGCACCTGCGGCCAATGCCGCGTTCAGGTGGCCGGGCAGGGCGACGTGCTGGCCTGCCAGTATCGGGTCGAGCGGGACGTGCAGGTCACCGTACCCGACGGTTCGCGGTACTACACCCAACAGATCCTCCGGCACACGCATGGCGAAGGCACGGCCGCCGAACCCAGCCTTATCAAGGTGTTCTTGCCCGGCGTGGAAGTTGGGCCCGACGCGTGTGTCGACCGGATCGGACGCATCCTGGGTCGGCCGGTGCGGTCTTGCCCGCCGGCGCAGGAGTTATCCGTGGTGGACACGGGGGTTCTGGGTTCCGGGTCGGGGATCACGGCCGTCTGTCGCGAGTCTCTGTCGGCCGAGCCGGCGGAGCCGCTGTGGCTGATCGGTGTCGAGCCGGGGGATACCCGCACCGAGCTGTACGGCTTGGCGGTGGACCTGGGAACGACGACGATTGTCGGCCGCTTGCACGATCTGCAGTCGGGCCACGTTCTGGCGACGGTCGCCGAGGCCAACCCGCAGATCCGCTATGGTGATGACGTCGTCAGCCGGATCCACCATGCCGGCGAGCCGGCGGGCCGGGAGGCGTTGCAGTCGGCGGTGACGGGCTGCCTGGATGATCTACTGGGCCGAGCGGCCAGCGAGGCCGGCGTTTCCTGCCAACATGTGTACGAAGTCCTCGTGGCGGGCAATACGACGATGGGGCATCTGCTCGTTGGGCTGCCTGTGGCGTCGCTGGGTCAGGCGCCGTATCACGCCCACACGCTGGAGCTGCAGGACCGCGCGGCTGCCTCGTTGGGGATCAAGGCCGCGCCGGGGGCGCGGGTGGTCGTGCTGCCGAACATTGCCGGTTTTGTCGGGGCCGATACGACGGCCGTCGCCCTGGCCGTGGGGCTGGACGACCTGGACGAAAACACGCTGGTTGTGGACATCGGGACGAACGGCGAGTTGCTGCTCAAGGCCGGCGGGCGGATGCTCGCGGCCAGTTGCGCCGCCGGACCCGCCCTGGAGGGGGCACGGATCGGCCAGGGCAGCCGGGCCGTCGATGGGGCGATTCAGTCGGTGGAGGTGATCGATGGCCGGGTGGAGGTGGACGTGATCGGAGGCGTTGCCGCCCGGACCATTTGCGGCAGCGGCCTGATCGACGCCGTGGCCGTGATGCTGGAAACCGGGGTGCTCGACGCATCGGGCCGGTTCCTGGAGGATGACGAACTGCCCGAGTCGATGTCGCAGGATATTCGATTCCGCCGAGTCGTGCACAATGGCCAGCCGGCGTTTGTCATAGCCGAAGACCCGGCCAATGTCGCGGGCCGCGTGCTGCTCACGCAACGGGACATTCGCGAGGTGCAACTGGCCAAGGGGGCCATCCGCACCGGGGCCGAGCTGCTTCTGGGCGAGGCGGGGCTGAAGGTGGCGGACCTGCACGCGGTGCTGCTGGCCGGGGCGTTCGGCAACTACATCCGCCGCGCCAGCGCCCTGCGGATCGGGCTGTTGCCGCCGGTGGCCGAGGAGCGGATTGGCTTCGTGGGCAACGCCGCCCTGGCCGGGGCGTCCATGTGCCTGGTCAATCGTTCGTGTCGCCGGCGGGCGGTCGAGCTGGCTCGACGCATTAAGTACGTTGAAATCGCCCATCGGCCCGACTTCCAGATGGCCTTCGCTGAGTCGATGCTGTTTTAGCCGGGCCCCTCGCACTCGTCGCGTGGAATCAGCGGTTGCCGTGTTGACATCCGCGCCCGATTCCCGTTAATCTTGTGCCGGTTGGACAACAAGGCCCTGCCGATTCTGAGGGCTTCCACCCGACGTATGTTCTCATGTTCTCAACTTCTCAATTTCCCCCATACCCCCCTGGGGAGCCGGGTGACATCCCACGCTCGCCCCGACCCATCCGCGCCGGGTGGCATGCCCACGCTCGCCCCGACCCATCCGCGCCGGGTGGCATGCCCACGCTCGCGTGGGCATGTCCTGGCGATGCAGGGGGGCGCTCGTCGCCACATGGCCACACAAGTGTGGCCATGCCACCCACCGAACACACGCCGCACGACCACGGACAAGATGAACAGCCCGCAAGGGCAGGACAAGCCACAGAGAATCACAGAGA
>OMKS01000387.1_pt1 | contig 41207 bp, 37 predicted proteins | sample 1674721 | NCBI WGS metagenome assembly OMKS01 (sample SAMN06264996, study PRJEB25208) | sediment metagenome | isolation source: hot spring sediment | place: USA: California | collected 2014-09-02 | reverse complement strand
GGTATTAGAAAGAGCAGTTTCTCCGAGGCGACCAATACCCGGGGGCTCGATCAGTTCATGTCCGTCTTTGAAAACTTGCAGGAGCAGGCTGCACAGGTCTTGCCTCATCGTAATAGCGACCTTGGAAATCTTGTTGCCGTCGACGGATCATTGATTAGCGCAACACTCTCCATGCACTGGGCCGATTATCGGAAGGGAGCGAACAAGGCCAAGGCTCATATCGGGTTCGACCTGAACCGGGGGATTCCGAGAAAGATCTTCCTTACCCGTGGCACGGGCGCTGAACGTCCCTTTGTCGGCCGGATCCTGTCCTCCGGTGACACGGGTGTTATCGATCGGGGGTACCAATGTCACGAAGCATTCGACCGGTGGCAGGACGATGAACTGCTTTTTATGTGCCGCATCAAGGCAAAAACCGTGAAGACCGTCATTGAGGCTTGTCCGGTCGCATCCGATGGCATCGTGTTTTATGATGCCCTCGTCCTGCTCGGCACCGCCGGAATCAATCAGACGAAAAAACCGCTTCGGTTGGTCGGGTATGAAGTCGATAACGTACGATACTGGATTGCCACGAATCGGTACGACCTTTCCGCCGAACAGGTGGCGGCAGCCTATAAGCTCCGATGGGATATCGAAAACTTCTTCGCCTGGTGGAAACGACATTTGAAAGTGTATCACCTGATCGCCCGGAGTGAACATGGCCTGATGGTCCAAATCCTTGCAGGGCTGATAACCTATCTGTTGCTTGCCATCTATTGTCATAAGCAGCATAATGAAAAGGTTTCGATCAAGCGGGTCCGACAGCTCCGCATTCAAATTCAAAATGAGCTGCGAATGACGGGCTTGGCTGCTTCAGATAACGTGCAGAATATCAAAGATCAGTTCCCTTGCGGGTCATATGCAAAAACGTAACCGGAAATTACTGTCCCCATTCAATTGTTTTAGAGGAAAGCATGCCGGTCGGCATTATCACGGAAGATTGGTTTCCGTTCATCCCCCGGGCAGGTGACATGATAAAAGCACCTGGATACTCCAAGCAAATCGGTCGTGCCATGGCGTACCGATACCATGCTCACTATCCATACAGTTAATTGTCAACGACCCCATTCCTTGTGCTGACCCCCCATTAGTCCTATTGTTGCTTTCCGTCACCATGCCGTGCGGCGCATTTCTTTCTCCATCCCTTTTGATCGCGCCGTTCGCCGCACGCCGATTCCCGGCAACAGTCATTTTTGCCCCATAGTCCGTTGACACGGAGGATCAGTTGCCCTATACTCCATCCGTTTTTAAGAAATGATTCCTCCATATAAACGAAAAAGAGCAGGAAAGGGAAAAGTTAATGCGACATTTGATGAAAGGGTTTATCGTCCTGGCTGGATTGTTCGGTTTTTTCGGAATCGCCCTGGCGGCATCGACGCCAACGATTCGATGGGAGCAGCCCCGGTGCATTGATGAAGGTGCCACAACGAAGAATATTTCGGCGGCTTTTTTTGATAACCGCTTGCATGTCGTCCACCGTGGATTGAGTAGCGACAAGATTTATCATCACTACTATACCAACCGGTGGCACGGACAGGCGAGGATTGCCAATCAAAGCAGCGCCGATACGCCATCCCTTGCCGTTCTCAAAGATGAACTGTGGATGTTTCATACCAGCGGGGGGAAAGGAAAAGATACCAGGGTATGGATGTCGAAGTTCAACGGCACCTTCTGGGAAGATGATCGTGCGCTGCCTAAAGAGATCCAGACTGACATACAGCCCGCGGCATTTGGAGACCCGATGGGCGGCTATGTGGCACTTCTTTTCAAAGGCAAAGGCTCGCCACAGCTTTACTGGGGAGCGGTCAAGTTCCCGTCTGCATCCGATGACAGACTTTTCGAAACGGCCACGAAGCTGCCCGACCAGAAGAGCGACTATTCCCCGACCCTGGTTCGCTGGGGTGTGACATGGCATCACGTACATCAGGGCAACTCGGGGCATTTATGGTACAGTTCTTCACAGAGCGGAATGAACCATATATGGTATCCCAACCTCATGATCCCGGGCATCAAAGGTACCGAACCGTGGCTGGTTGTGATTCAGGGGAAGATGCATCTGTTTTTTCTTTCACAGGAAAGCGGCAGCGCTCCGACGCGGCTGGGCTACCTCATGTATGAAGACAAAGGCATGTGGAGCGAGGTGAAGTATTTTGACTTCAATAAAAAGGTGAATGACATAGTCATTGCCGTTAATCCTGCAGATAATAAAGTGCACATGGTTTTTGTCGAAAAGGGAACCTGGAAAATTTACCACACAAAGCAGTTTGGCAACTGAATCATGCCCGGCTCTGTCTGCTGAAGCATTTGAGGGGTCTTTCACCGGCCATTGACTGAACGGTATTATAGAAGCAGAATCATAAGGAGGGATTGGCGGCAATCTCCCCTGGTGGGAATGCGATACGATAGAGCCTCACTGTACGGACAGCGATAACCCCTTCATGATTATATTGCAGAGGGTCGAGCGGGGCCGGCAGTTCGCCCCCCTCCGGCGGTCTTCCCCCGTCCGGACAGTGCCTTTTGACATTTTTCCCACTGACTGCCGTATCATGATCGCAATATTCCGGACAGATTCGATAAGCAAGTACCGAATCTCCACACACTGCAGGTTCCCCCATCGTGCTCTTTTGCAGTCATGCCTCGTTGACCGTGAAATAGGTCGGAACACAGGGTGAAGACGGCATTTTTAAAGCTGACGGCTGGTAAAACTCTGGCCCGGACCCTTTATGAGGACTTATTCAGAACGTCCACCATTTGAAAGGAATCAGGCAGGCTTCAATAGTTTCTTTCACCCGCAGGTTCAGTATTCGGTTTCATCGGCTCGATGGCCTTTTACCGCTCCACCAACTCGACTCTTCTGTTTTTTGCCCTGCCTGCCTCTGTCTTGTTTGACGCGACGGGCGATAATGGACCTATTCCTGCGGAATGAAGCCTCTTATTGTCCACGCCGTATTCAGAGAGCAGAATGTTTACCACCGCGTCCGCCCTGCGCTGCGAAAGGCTTAAATTGAATTCCAACAGACCAACGTTGTCTGTGTGTCCGACAATAAAAAGTCTCATATTTGGATTTTTCTTTAAAAACGCGGCAATTTCCCGTAAAACGGCGCTCGACTCCGGTTTTACATCAGCTTTTCCCGTATCAAAAAGAATACCGTACACGGAAATGGATCCTTTTTCCTTTATTCCCTGTTCAAGTGCTTCAGCGTTGACGGTTACCATTCCCATATCCATGGGCTTGGTTTCAATTATATCAAGCTGAACCAGCGGAAATTTTTGGAACCATCCCAGCGCAACGCAGACCGCCGCGTATATATCACCCTCGGCACGTTCTTTTTTCGCCGCCGCATAATAGAAATCGCTGCCGCCCAGCCGTGCGCCCACATCAGCGCCTATGGTATCTTTTGGAGGTCGTGCCGTGGCGGTTATGAAGTCATCCAGCCAGTGGCCGCCCATATCGCCTTTTTTCCCCTGAAAGATTATGTCAAACCCCGCTTTTTTTAGGGCAGATTCATAATTTTTGAAAATCTCAAAAATGGACCTGTCCGACGGGGCGGCATAGGTTATCTGTGTGACCTTTCCTTCCAGTCCCTCACCCTGCGCGGGTGATGTTCTTTCCTCTTTTTTCCCTGTAATCAATCTGTACGCATCATATTCCCTTGACATATAATACAAAATTGACGATCCGGGGTACCTGGAAAACAAAGGATGATCAGCGCTTCTCTTTACATCATTTCCGGCGGACACAACGCCTGAAGCGACCATCAGGAAAATAACGGCCGCCGATCCGCAACAAAAATTTTTTTTTATCATCCACATACCTCCCTCATGTAATATTCATATTTACAGCAGTCCACATCAGGCTGAACAACAAGCAGCGTGGGTGACCGTGCACGGTTTTTGCTCCGAACCGTCATTGACGGTGCCGATCCGCTCTTTCATGCCTGCTCACGGCAATCCGCTTATCAGGCAGTGTATGAATATTTTTATTCGGCACCACCTGATGCAAACTTTAAAGCATGCCGAGCTCCGTTTACTCATGGCTCGGCATGTGCGAAGTGGAACGCACGGCATCGGCCCGCGCGCAGGCGTCGGGCTTGCATTGCGGATGTGCCGTGAACTTCTCCAAGGGATGGGCGGCGCACATTTCTTCCGGCGCGCCATGGTAACAGCGATCTTTCCCGTTGACGTCTTTCACGGATCATGTATGATTTCAGACGGAAACTGATCAGTCATCGGGTTGTCACATGAAGAGAAACGAGGACACACTTTTGAAACTGAAAGGAGAGGACGAGACGGCCGACGTTCTTCTCGAGGGGCGACTCACTGTTTTTCAGAAAGAACGGGGGTATCGGTTTTCCATCGATGCTCTTCTGCTTTCGCATTTCGTGCGTCTCAGGAAGCGAAGCCGGGTCGTCGATATCGGGACGGGAAGCGGCGTTATCGGCCTTGTGCTGGCCTGCCGTTTCCCCGACGCCTCCATAACCGGCATCGAGGTTCAGGAAGAGGTCGTAGACATGGCCCGGAGAAGTGTCGAAGCGAACCGGCTGGAGGGCAGGGTGGAAATCAGGCACGGGGATATCCGGGAAGCGCGGGCCATGTATTCTCCCGATTCGTTCGATGTGGCTGTATTTAATCCGCCCTACCGGAAGCTGAACTCCGGGAGGGTCAATCCTTACAGGGAACGGGCAATCGCCCGGCATGAGATCAAGGGATCACTGAAAGACTTCATGGAGGCGGCACGCATTCTTCTCAAGGACGGGGGTATCGTCTATGCTGTCTATCCGGCGCAACGGGGAACGGAACTCTTCTGCCAGATGCGACGGGCGTCGCTCGAACCGAAAAAACTTCGCATGGTTCATTCCCATCCTTCATCGGAGGCGGAGTTTGTCCTGATCGAGGGGGTGAAGCGGGGAGGTGAAGAGCTTGCCGTTATGGCTCCGCTGTTCATCTACGGGGAAGGGCGGCGGTATTCCCATGAAATGACTCAAATATTCAACGAGATTGCTTGTCCTGACGGGTTCGCCGGTTGATGATTTCCTTGATCATGACCCGTTTCACGATCTCTCTCAACTCGTCATCAGGCAGGGAAGCGGTGCTTTCCTCGATCATTTTTCTATCCCGTTCTCTCAGTTGTTTCAGGTCGATGTTCATCGGGGGGTCATGTTCATCCGGATAGATTACGGGGCTGATGTCGCCGATTGAAAAGTGAATATTCCTGATTGATTGTTTTTCAAATGCCGCATCGACCTTATCCATGATTTCCTGTTTCATGAACTGAAGCTGCTGCATCCAGGTTGATGTGGAGACTTTCACGAAGAGCGTGCCGTTTTTTATATTGTGCGCGCGGGTGTTTGCCGCTATTATGGACCCGACGGCGTTATCCCAGACATGGGAAAGATGTTGATCCGTCACATGAACGGGCATCTTTTTCCGCTTGAACGCCTTTGTGAGTATTTCCCCGATGTGGAGGAGCTGTTTTTGTTTTTTTCTCTTTGCCATAAAGCATTTCTTCTCATAATTGAACAGCGCCGTCAAGACGTCAAAAAATGATAGCATCGAAAGGGGTATTCCATGAATATACAGGAAATGATCGACCGGTTGAAGCGCCATCCCGATTTTCACAGGGCGGGAATGATTCTCTGTCATAACGGGGTTGTGAGGGCCACATCGAGGGACGGAGCGCCGGTCCATGAGCTGACAGTCAAAGCCGACAAAGCGCGGCTTGACGACATCGTTGCCGCCATGAAGAAACGCCCGGGGATTCTCGATATCATTGCCGAGGTCAGAGAAGGGACGTTGTATCCCGGAGACGACATCATGCTGATTGCCGTGGCCGGAGACATCAGGGAGCATGTGTTTCCCGTCGTCCGGGACATGGTCGATATGATAAAAAGCGACGTAACCCATAAGACCGAACGATAGGAAGCATGGTCGACTCGGTCGGAAAGGATGATGGTCTCACGATGAAACATGATCACCGGAAAGATATCATGGAGATTTTCAATGCCGGCCTGGATGCGGCGAACCCGAAAGCGGCGATTAAACGGGCGGTCGTGCAGGATGAGAACGACAGCGGGTTGCTGCGGATCCGGGGCAGGGAATATGATCTGAGGCAGTTCGGTCGCATACTGGTTGTCGGGGCGGGGAAGGCTGCGGCCCCCATGGCGCAGACCATGGAAGAACTCTTGAAAGAGCGGTTGACCGGCGGTGTCGTCACCACCAAGTACGGCCACGGCCTTTCATTGAAAATAATTTCTCTCATCGAGGCGGGACATCCCGTCCCGGACGATAAGGGGCTTTCGGGAACGGAACGCATCCTGGATATCCTGCGGGACACGCAGGAAACCGACTTGATTTTCTGCCTCATTTCCGGCGGCGGCTCCGCCCTCATGCCACTCCCGGTTGCGGGACTCACGCTCGAGGACAAGCAAATTACGACCCAGGAACTTCTCGATTGCGGAGCGACCATCCATGAAATCAACACGATACGAAAGCATATCTCGGCAATAAAAGGCGGGAAGCTTTCGCGGTCAGCGTATCCGGGAACACTCGTGGCGCTCATTCTATCCGATGTCATCGGTGATGATCTTGATGTCATCGCATCGGGTCCGACCGTTCCGGACAGAAGCACGTTTAATGACTGTATCGACATCATCGACAGGTATGACCTTACGAAGAAAATTCCTTCCAGCGTCCTGGAATATCTGCTTCGGGGCCGGTCGGGGGAAGAAGAGGAGACGCCGAAGCCCGGCGATCCGGTGTTCGAAAAGACCGAGGCGGTCATTATCGGAAGCGCCGGCCTTTCTCTTGACGCGGCGGCTGCGGCGTCACGAAATCTTGGGTACAATACCCTCATCCTTTCATCATTCATCGAGGGGGAGACGAGAGACGTCGCCACGGTTCATGCAGCGATCGGCAAAGAAATTATCAAATCGGGCAACCCGGTGAAAGGGCCGGCATCTATCATCTCCGGCGGTGAGACCACGGTCACCATCCGGGGCGCTGGTCTGGGAGGGCGGAATACCGAGTTTGTCCTCGCCGCCGCGATTGCAATCAACGGCGTCGACGGAATTACCATTTTAAGCGGCGGCACCGACGGTACGGACGGTCCGACTGACGCAGCCGGCGCTGTTGCCGACGGAAGAACCTGTGCACAGGCCGTGACGAAAGGCGTGAAGCCCGATGAATATCTGAGAAATAATGATTCGTACCATTTCTTTGAGACCGCCGGTGGACTGATCAAGACGGGACCGACCATGACCAATGTCATGGATCTGCGGATCATGCTTGTCGACTGAGTAGCGCAGAGGGTCCGCGGCGATGTGTGAAACATCGATGCCCTTGGTTCCGATACGCCGGATTCACCTAGGCCTTGGAATAAAACGCCCGCTCTTTGTCGAGAACGTCACTGATATCATAGAAGATCCTCGGCAGTTTCATCAGTATCCGTTCCCATGAAACCGTCTGGGGCGTTTCGAACAGCTGGCTCTGGTTTTCTTTCTCATGGGCGAGCAAGTCTTTGACGAGGCCCTGACTGAGGTATTTGTCGAATCTGTCATCGCTCGACAGCAGACGAAGGAACCGTTCCGTCAGGCGATACGGTGATGTGAGATAATCCCCCGCCATGAGAATGGCATCCTTGAAAATGCCCCGCACCATGGCTTCCTCGGCGTTCCTGTCATAGTGGAGTGTTGAAAACGATGAATTATCGGCGTATTTCTTAATGAGTTCGTCGGCAACGTCCAGGTATGACAGGGTTATGTCCTGAATGAAGTAGTCCGATATTTCCAGACCCTCTTCAACGACAAGGGCGGAGAGAATCGTCGTGACGATGTCGATCGCCATCTTGAAGAGCCCCTTTCCCCTGTCTTCAAAGGAGACCTGCTGGTGCTTGTGATCGAAGGGCCGCGTGTCGAACTGAACCTGTGCGACGTTGACGGCTTTTCGGTATACCTCGATAAGGGTAAAAATTTCAACGCCCCAGTTGGTGGCGAAGTGCATCCGCTTCAGGAGGTTCGTGTCGAACACGACTTCGCCCGAGAGCTGGTAATTGAAGGCAAGAAGATAATCGATGATCCGCAGATATTTGTCTTCGCCGGAATCGCTGAATTTACGCTTGAGAGCGAGAAGAAGAGGGTCCATCAACAGCCGCTTCACTCGACCGAACATTCGACCTTCGCCGATCCGGGAATACGACGCTTTGGCGAATTCATAGTCAAGAGCGAGAACGGGATAAAACAGGCGATCAAGCTGACGGCGATGAAAGGTTTTAATATCCGCGTCGACGACGCCGATACATTGTGCACCCAGGGCCTGGGCGACACCGAATGACATGAACATGTTTTTCCCTTTTCCCGGTTGATCCAGTCCGAAGCCGGCATCGGTCAGCACCTGGTACAGATGCTTGAACCCCTCTCCCTGATTGTGCTGAATGATATAATTCCTGATCTTATGTTTTTTGAGGAGACGAACCAGCTCGAGGGCCTCTTCATCGGTAGCCCGATCAAGACCGAATATGATCTGCGAAATATAGGTGATTCGTCCCAGGTGCTTGAGGATATTTAAAAATACCGGTCTGTTGTCTTCATCGGTAAATTCGGTGGCAAGCGTGGGAACCACGAGAACCGTCTTTTTTCGTCGCGAACTCAGCCTGAGTCTCGGACTGATTTCCTCGCTTTCTTTGCCGAGAAGATAAAAGGTCGTCAGCTTTTCATGTTGTTGAGAAAAGGTAAGCATCGTCTCACTCCTTCCCGATGTTATGATGTTGTGTGGAAATGTTGGTCATCCATCAACTCTGTCATTGAATAATTGACTATGGTTTCCATGAAGTCCCGAATGGCCGTAAGCCCTTCTTCAGTCGAGGATTCGAAGCGAAGAACAAGAACGGGCTGTGTATTTGAAGCACGGACAAGCCCCCACCCGTTTTCAAACGTGACCCGCACGCCGTCGAGATCGACGGTCTCGTAGTCTTTTTTGAGCATTTCCCTTACCCGGTCGACTACGGAGAACTTGACGTCGTCGGGGCAGTGGATGCGTAGTTCCGGTGTTGCATATGACGGAGGAAAATCAGCCACGAGATCGCTCAGTTTCCCGCCACGTGTCGACAACACTTCAAGGAGGCGAATCGAGGCGTAAATGGCATCGTCATAACCGAAGTATTTATCGGCAAAGAATAAATGCCCGCTCAACTCTCCCCCGAAGAGAGCCTTTTCAGCCTTCATCTTTCCCTTCATCAACGAATGGCCGGACTTCCACATAATGGGCCTGCCGCCGTTTTTCTCGATGTCGTCGAAGAGTCTTTGTGAACATTTGACATCGCCGATTATGACAGATCCGGGATTGTCTTTCAATATGGAACGTGAGAAGAGTAGCAGCAATTCGTCGCCCTGGAGAATATCACCCGTATCGGTGACGACACCGAGGCGGTCGGCGTCCCCGTCAAAGGAAATTCCCGCGTCCAGTCGACGTTCTTTTACAAGGTCGATGAGTTCGGATAGATTTTCTTTTACCGTCGGGTCGGGGTGGTGATTCGGAAAATGACCGTCCGGCTCGCAATACAGGGGAATGACGGGGCATCCCAATCGTTCCAGAAGTGGAAGGGCGAAATAGCCGCCTACGCCGTTTCCCCCATCAACGGCGATTGAAAATTTCCTCGTAATTTCTACATTGTTAAAGAGATGGTCGTAATAATAGTTCGTGATGTCCCGCTTTTTCTTTGTTCCTTTCCCCGTTCGGTAGTCTCCGGTCTCCATGATGTTTCGCAGGCCCCGGATTTCCTCACCATAAATCGTGTCCGGTCCGATACAAACCTTGAATCCGTTGAAGTCGGGAGGATTGTGACTCCCCGTCGTCATGACGCCGCCGTCAGCTTGAAACCACCTGATTGAAAAATAGAGCATCGGCGTGGCGCACATCCCGATATCGATTACATCGACGCCGGCGGACATCAATCCCTCCGACAGGAGCTCTGTATAGCGTTCGGAGGTGAGGCGACAATCTCGACCGACGGTCATGGTACGTAAGCCCTTGTCGCCGCCGTACGTTCCGATTGCTTTTCCGAGTTTGCGGACAAACTCGTCGGTCAGGTCTTTGTCGACTATGCCTCGAATGTCGTATTCCCGAAAGATCGCCGGGTTCACCTTTTCCCTCCGTCACAGGCTTTCGTAGAGATCACCATATATCATAGTTAACGGAGGCGGGCAAATGTCAAGTACCGCCCGCGAATTCCCTTATGCGTTGACAGTAATTCAGATGCATGCTATTGTTCTTCGATATTTAACGCTATGTCCCTTTATTCAGGAGGTATTTGGATGGCTTGGCACGATGATGAAGGAAATCCATGGGGCAGGAAACAGCCCCCGGATCTGAAAAAGATAATGGAAAAGATTAAAAAGGCGATTCCCATCAAGGCCATTCCGGGATTCGGCAGACATGGTTTTCTTCCCGTAATGATCGGGATTGCCGCCATCCTCTGGCTTGCATCGGGAATTTACATTGTAAGACCGGATGAACTCGGGGTGGTCAAACGATTCGGAGAAGCCGTGCGCACCACTATGTCGGGGATTCACTACCACATACCGATTCCGATAGAGACGGTTATAAAACCGAAGGTGACGCAGGTGAGGAGAATTGAGATCGGGTTCAGGACCATCGGTGACCGACAGGTGGGGCGGACTCAGGCTATTCACAGCGAAAGCCTGATGTTGACAAAGGCGGAGAATATCGTCAACCTCACATTTATTGTTCAATACCAGATCAAAGATCCGGTCGAATATCTCTTCAATGTGATGAATCAACCGAAAACCGTCAAAGATGCCGCTGAGGCAGCTATGAGGGAAACGGTCGGTAAAAATGATATTGATGATATCCTGACTGTCGGGAAATTCCAGGTCCAGCAGGAAACGAAGGATATCCTGCAGTCCATTCTGGACAGCTACAAGGCGGGGATACATGTCGTGGCGGTACAGTTGCAGGATGTCCATCCACCGGAACAAGTGATGGCGGCGTTCAAGGATGTTGCTAGCGCCAAGGAAGACAAATCAAAATTGATCAACGAAGCCCATGGCTATCGGAATGAAATACTGCCCAAAGCCAAGGGAGCGGCCGCTCAGATCGTTAACGACGCCATTGCGTATCGTGAATCGAAAATCAATCAGGCACAGGGAGACACCAGCCGTTTTCTCCAGATGCTTTCCGAGTACAGGACGGCACGGGATGTTACCAAGAAACGTCTCTACATAGAAACAATGGAAGAGATACTGCCTCATGTAAACAAGATAATTCTTGACGACAAAATCAGTCGCAACATACTGCCCCATCTGCCCCTGGATAAGAAAGCAAAGGAGATTGTAAAATAATACAGCCGGTCCCTTTTTGATATCGTGGAGGAAAGGATGAAAAACAAAGGAATAATAGGACTGATCATCGTGTTTGTTATTGCATTGACGGCATCTCAGTCGCTGTTTATTGTTGACCAGACACAACAGGCAATTGTCATAGAGCTCGGAAAGCCCCTTGACGGGATACAGGGTCCGGGACTGCACTACAAGATACCCGTTATTCAACAGGTCGAATTTTTTGAAAATAGAATATTATTGTACGATGCCACGCCTACCGAGGTGCTCACAAAAGACAAAAAGAACCTCGTCGTCGATAATTATACGAAATGGAAAATTATCGATCCCCTGAAATTTTTCAAGACCGTGAAGAACGAAACGGGGGCACAATCCAGGCTTGACGACATTGTTTACGCGCAACTCCGGGTGGAGCTCGGGCAACATGACCTGTCCGACATCGTCTCGGCGACGCGAAATGAAATCATGGCAATCGTGTCGAAGAAATCCAGTGAACGGGCAAAAGAATACGGCATCGATGTCATTGACGTTCGCATCAAACGTGCCGACCTTCCCGAACAAAATGAAAAGCATATTTTCGGAAGGATGAAGGCCGAGAGAGAACGGCAGGCTAGGCAATACCGTTCGGAAGGTACCGAAGAATCGCAGAAGATAACCGCGGAAGCCGATATGGAACGTTCGATCATTCTCGCCACGGCAAACAAAGAAGCCGAGCAGATCAAAGGAGAAGGCGATGCCCAGGCGATAAAAATATACGCCGAAGCATATAGTAAGGATCTCGAATTCTTCGAGTTTGTCAGGAGCCTGGAGGCATATAAAAACGCTCTCAAGACCGATTCAACACTGGTGATCAGTCCCGACTCGAAGTTCCTCCAGTATTTAAAGTAGAAAGAAATCATTTTTTCCATTGACATTTATCGATCTCTTGTTTATTTAGAAAGACAATGTGGAGACGGGAATGATGGATGACAGGTACGAATATGCAGGTAGATTGTTTGCTTTCTTTAGCTTTTTTGGGGAGGTCTGCCTGCTGAGCTCGTGACCTGAGAACGTAAACGAGCCGTGGGTGGACCAAGCATCCGCCCGCGGCTTTTTTTATTGTGAAAGGCCGTGGATGAACCCACGGCCTTTTTTATTATGGGGGAGGATAGAGCAATGTACAAAGCAACATCTCGTTTGATCGCCGTTCTGGCTGTTATGGCCCTTGCCGTAATAATGGCGCCGGTGGGGAAATCAGCCGCAGGAACAATTAAAGTCGGGGCAGCCATCAATCTTACCGGTCCCGCATCGACATTCGGACAGTACCATGCCAAGGGCCATCAGGATTATTTTAACTATGTCAACGACGTTAAAGGGGGAATAGCCGGGGATAAAATAGAACTGATTCTCGTTGATACGGGATATAAAGTTCCTGAGGCGATCGCGGCGGTCAGAAAATTTGCCGTTCGCGACAAGGTCGACATGATCGCCACGTGGAGCGCCGGTGAGGGTCTTGCCGCAAAGCCCATCGTACAGAGGTATCAAATTCCCACCATCAATTATTCCACAAGCTGGGAAATTCTCGAACCGCCCATCGACTATTTTTATCTGCCCTTCGGCAGCTATCGCTTGGATTGCTACGCGATTCTGGAATATATTCGTACAATCCACCGCGGCAAGGAACCGCCGAAGGTCGGTCTTCTGACATACAACAATGCCTATGGCCGTTCAATTCACAAACCCAGCAGGGAGTATGCGGAAAAGCATGACATCAGCATTGTTGCCATCGAAGAATTCCCGGCGAAAACGGTGGACCTGACGACGGAACTGCTTCGATTGAAAAAAAGCGGAGCCGAGTATATTTTCATGCAGATGCTGCCGGCGGCTATTATTACCACGTTTAAATGTGCCGATCGCATCAACTACACCCCCCCGTTTTTCGGCACATGGACATCCACCGATCCCGATTTCTTCAAGATGGGCAAGGGCTTGATAGGGGATCGCCTCATCATTCAGTTCCCCGGGGCTGTCCCGTCGGATCAGTCAGAGGGAATTGCCGTATTAAAGGAGCTGTGGGCACGGTATAAAACCGTTGATACTTTCGATGCATCGTACTGGGAAGGCGTCGTGGTTGCAATGATCATGGAACGGGCCTTTCTGCGTGCAAAAGAAAAATTTGGAAAGATAACGAGGGATGCCGTCAATTCGGCTATGGAATCATTTTCAAATGAACCGTTCGGCGGACTGGTCCCCGATATTACCTATACAAAAGACAACCATGAAGGATCGTTCACGTCACGAATTGTTCGTGTCCGCGAAGACGGTCAATTTATTCCCCTCACCAACTTCTTCGTTCCAGGTGCGGGAGAAATAAAATTAATCACGCACTGAGATGGTGATGTATGAAAGCATATCGGGGTCGTCCGAGCATTTTCAGTGATGAACTGCAGAAAGAGAAAGCAGCCGAACTGGAGGTCGTCAATCTCACTCTTAATTTCGGCGGTGTCATGGCGCTCAGCAATATCAACATGTCTGTCAAGACCGGTGAGCTGTTCGCCGTGATCGGCCCGAATGGCGCCGGGAAAACCAGTCTGCTCAATTGCATTACCGGTTATTACAGGCCGCAGAAAGGAAAAATCTACTTCAACGGTGAGGATATAACAAATGTAGCGACCCATGATCTCATAAAGTGCGGCATCGGGAGAACATTTCAGAATATTGAATTATTTCCGGGTATGACCGTTCTGTCAAATATGCTTCTGGCGCGACATATCCATTGCCGATACGGATTCGGTCCGGCCGCTCTGTTTGCTCCTTCTGTGAAGAATGAAGAAGTCCGTCACCGTCGCATACTGGAAGAATTGATTGATTTTCTCGAAATACAGCCGATCCGAAACCAGCTTGTCGGGTCGCTGCCCTACGGTTTGCGAAAGCGGGTTGAGCTTGGTCGTGCCCTTGCGCTTGAACCGAAAATTCTTATTCTTGACGAACCTTTTGCAGGAATGACGCTTGAAGAAAAAGAAGACATGGTCCGTTTCCTCATCGAATTGAATGAGGGATGGGGACAGACAATGGTCCTGGTCGAACATGACATGTCCATTGTGATGGCCATATCAAAAAGAATCATGGTGCTCAACTTCGGAGAAAAACTCGCAGAGGGAAACCCTGAAGAAATACAGAACGATCCGGAAGTTACAAGGGCCTATCTCGGAGATGATACTACGCTGTAAGTACGGCAATCAACCGGGCGATTTTTTAATGGGGGATTGATGGAATCGAGCAGATACCGTGAAGTAATGAGTGAATATAGTCAGCACACCCTGCCCCAGATCCTGGCGAAGCAGGCGGAACGCATCGGTTCGCACGGTATCGCCATTCGAGAGAAGGCATACGGAATATGGCAGACATATGATTGGGCCGAATACTTTGACTTCGCAAGGAGGACGGGGCTCGGCTTGAAGTCGCTCGGCATCCGAAGAGGAGAAAATATCGGAATTATAACGGACAATCATCCCGAATGGCTGTTTACCGAACTGGGCGGACAGGCGATCGGCGCCGTCACCCTCAACTTATTTACGTCGGCCATTGCTGATGAACTGGCTCACACCCTGAATAGAATTCGCGCATCATTTGTCGTTGCTCAGGATCAGGAACAGGTGGACAAGCTTCTCGAGGTGAAGCATAAACTTGTCTCGGTGCAAAAGGTCATCTACATCGATACCACCGGCATGAGATCGTATCAGCAGGATCCCTGGCTGATCAGTTTTCGAGACCTGCTCGAACGAGGAGATAAACTCGCCGCGGCACAGCCGGATCTGTTTGACCGGGAATTGTCAAGAGGGAGGCCTGATGATGTCGCTTTGATGATCATGACATCCGGCACCACAGGAATGGCAAAGCTGGCCATGCTTTCCCACCGGAACATAACGGATATGGCACAGAAATGGCTGGAAACTATTCCGTCGGGCATGGATACGGATTGGATATCACTGTCGCCGCCGGCGTGGATTGTTGACCAGATGTGGGCTGCAGGCGTATCGCTTGTCGGCGGATCGACGATGAATTTTCCTGAAATGGCGGAGACAATTGTCGAGGATTTCCGAGATATCGGCCCTACCGTCATCATCACCTCGTCAAGGTTCTGGGAGGATCTTGCGTCGACCATCCGTGTAAAGATGGGCGATGCCGGCTATATAAAACGAACGCTGTTCGGCCTGTGTGAAAAAATCGGGGCGCGATGCGTCGATCTGGAATCGCAGAAAAAACCCGTTCCCGTTTCCCTGAAAATTCTGAGACGATTTGCATCGCTCATTATATTCCGACCACTGCTTGACAGGATCGGATGTTCAAGGATTCTCACCGCCTTTACCGGGGGACACCCCATCAGTCCGGAAGTTATTCGTTTTTTCAGGTCATTGGGGCTCAACCTGAAACAGTGTTACGGACTCACCGAAGCAGGTGGAATTTTCCAGGTACAACCTGACCACGAAGTGAAGGCCGAGACGGTGGGCAAACCGCTTCCGGGGACAGATGTCTCAATTTCCGAAGACCAGGAAGTTCTCGTTGCGAGCATGTCCAATTTCAAGGGATATTATCAAGATTACCAGGCAACGGATGCCGCATTTAACAACGGCTGGCTCAGGACGGGCGACGCGGGTTATTTTGATGACGACGGACACCTCGTTATTATCGGCCGAAAAGAGGAAATCATACGTAATAAGGAGGGACATGCCTTCTCGCCTGATTTTATTGAAACACGCATCAAGTTCAGTCCCTACATCAAGGAAGCGGTTACCTTCGGGGAAGGACGTCCGTATATCACCGCACTTGTCAACATCGATATGGGTAATGTTGGCAACTGGGCTGAGGAGCGAATGATTCCCTATACAACCTATACCGATCTCTCGCAGCAGCGGCCGGTAGAAGAACTTGTTCTTCAGGAAGTAGGGTCGGTGAACGAACGGCTCCCCGATTACATGAAGATAAAAAAAATGATTCTGCTGTACAAATTACTTGATGCCGATGATGAAGAATTGACTCGGACGGGAAAAGTACGACGGCGTTTTGTATACGGTGTCTACATCAAGCTCATCGAGGCCATGTATTCGAATGTAAGCGAAGTGGCGGTCAAGAGCAAGGTTCGATATCGAGACGGACAGATCAACACGATTGAAACAACGGTGAATGTGCTGGAACTCAATTGACCGGTCGTGATGGGGTTGATGATTCTGCCGTTTACCGGAAAAACCGAGCGGCAGACGGGCAGGGAAACTTTGGTATATGATTCATGGGAGGATTTATGGAATTTTTCATACAACTGCTGGTTAACGGGATAAGCATCGGATTTCTTTACGGTCTGGCTGCCATGGGATTTGTCATGATTTTCAAGTCGTCCAGTGTCTTGAATTTTGCTCACGGAGAGTTGCTGGCTGCCGGGGCCTTCATCTTTCTGACCCTCGTCACATGGGCTAAAGTGCCGGTGTTTTTCGCGTTTCTCGTGACTCTGGCAGGCAGCTTTATCTTGGGATTCATCGTGGAGCGCCTGTTTCTCCGTCCGTTGATCGGAGAACCGCTGATCTACGTCATCATGCTCACAGTCGGACTTGCATCTATCTTTAAAGGACTGATGCTTCTCATCTGGGGAGGTAATCTCTATATCTATCCGGATTTTCTTCCATCAAATCTTTCCATTCAGTGGGGGAATATACACATTCCCCCGGTATATGTGGTTGCGATCATTATCGGACTCTTCTTTCTGACGCTTTTCGGTCTGTTCTTCAAATATTCCTCACAGGGTATTTATATGAGATCCGTTGCCGACAATCAAACGGCATCCCTGTCACTGGGAGTCAACGTCAGAAGGGTTTTCGCATTGTCCTGGGCAATAGCGGCGCTGGTAGCGGGAATGAGTGGAATCGTCCTTGGCATTATAAACGGAATCAATGTGCATGATCTCTCATCGGTGGGCCTCAAGGTTTTTCCGGTTGTCATACTGGGCGGGCTCGACAGCATCGGTGGGGCCATTATCGGGGGGCTTATCATCGGTCTTCTTGAAACGTTCACCGGGGGCTATCTGGACCCGTCACTGAGAGATGTGATTCCCTATATCGCGCTTGTCTTCATTCTCATGGTGAAACCATACGGCCTGTTCGGCCTGGTGGAAATCGAACGGGTTTAGAAAATATGATTCGCATGCCACGGATGAGCTTTTGTATTGTTGTTGAAAATATATAACGGTGTATATTCATGAGAAAACTATGGTTCCATCCATGCGGAAATTTCAGTAATCGATACGAGCAGGAGATCACGATCTTTGAGACCGACTTCGGCCGTGCAGCTGCGCTGCTGGGAATGGTTGTTCTTTTTACACTTGTTCCGTTCATGACCGGTCCCTATGTGCTCTATGTTATCAACATCATCGGGATAACCTCCATTGCCGCCATCGGTCTCAACATACTCGTCGGATTTACCGGTCAGATATCTCTGGGACACGGCGCTTTCGTCGGCGTCGGTGCCTACGCGGCCGCGATCATGGCAACGTCCTTATCCTTTCCGTTCTGGATTGCCGTGCCCGTTGCCGGTCTGGTTACCGCACTGGTCGGGATGGTATTCGGTATGCCGTCGGTACGGCTGAAAGGGCTCTATCTCACTATTGCGACGCTTGCCGGCCAGTTTATCATCGAGTATATTCTTGTTCACTGGGAAAGCCTTACCAGGGGGACAATGGGCATTATACTGCCGTCGGCATCAATTCTCGGCATTACTATTGAAGGTGACCGCAGTTTCTTCTTCGTCATATTTATTTCTCTGATCGCCATGACGTATATCGCTTCCAATATTATGAGAACACGATACGGCAGGGCATTCATTGCAATCAGGGACAACGATCGTGCAGCGGAAGGAATGGGCATCCCCATCTTCCGATATAAACTTCTCGCCTTCGGTGTCAGCTCTTTTTATGCCGGAGTCGCCGGTGCACTGCTGGCGTTTTATTTGATAAGCATCTCGACGGAGCCTTTTAATCTCGGACTGTCGGTTGAATACCTTGCCATGGTCATTATCGGCGGTATGGGAAATATCGCGGGATCGGTATTCGGGGCGACATTCATAACGGTATTGAACGAGGTGCTGCGGTGGCTGACGGATTTCCTGATGAACGCGGGAATACTGGAAGGATTCCAATTGAATGTAGCCCCGCTGCGCGAGTTGGTCTTCGGAGCGGCAATCGTTCTATTCATCCTGTTCGAACCGAGAGGCCTCGCCGAAGTGTGGCGCATTATCCGGTCAAGTTTCAGGCTGTGGCCGTTTTCATATTAAGGAAGACCGAAGCATATGGACTGATCGTCATGTTATCGGAACGGGAACAGCTGATTGTCTGAGCTGCACGGCAGGTCGGATTTTTGAAAGAGGATATTACAGAGGTAAACCATGAGCACTACCCCCTTACTTCAGATCAACAACATCAGCGTCGTATACTCCGATGTCATTCAGGTTCTCAAGGGAGTATCGCTGACCGTCGAAAAAAACACGATCGTTTCACTGCTCGGAAGCAATGGGGCGGGCAAGACAACCACACTCAAGGCAATCTCGGGGCTCCTTAAACCGGAAAACGGAAGAGTCACCGACGGAACGATCATGTTTGATACTAAATCGGTTCAGAACTCGGCTCCCGAAGATATTACCCGTATGGGGATCATTCAGGTCCTTGAGGGACGTCAGCCCTTCAAGTATCTGACAATCGAAGAGAATCTCCGTGTCGGAACGGCGACTCGATGGGGTAAGCCGTACAAGCAGGACATGGATATGATCTACGAATACTTCCCATCACTGATAAAACGAAGGAAAAGTCTGGCCGGTTACTGCAGCGGCGGGGAACTGCAGATGCTGGTTATCGGAAGGGCACTCCTTGCTCACCCTAAACTCCTGCTCCTTGACGAGCCGTCATTGGGACTTGCTCCGCTGGTTGTGAAAGAGATATTTCGAATCATCAAGCGGATCAATGAAGAGCAGGCCACAACGATTATCCTTGTTGAGCAGAATGCCAACATGGCGCTTCAGATCGCCCATTACGGATATGTCATGGAAAATGGAAAAATCGTCATGGAAGGCAAAGCTGAGGAACTCAGAGAAAATCCCGACGTGCGGGAATTTTATCTCGGCATGGGGGCATCCGGAACCGTCAAATCATATAGAAACATAAAGTCGTATAAACGGCGCAAACGATGGCTCTGATTGTATGTTACTGAAAAGTAACGGGTGATTGGCGGGAATACAATGAAAGGCGGACGAGAGGAACCATCTATGGCACCATGTTATGATGAAAAGGAAACGAGGCCATCTCGGGAGAGATTACGGGAACAGAATGAGCGACTGGCAGAGATGATTCGAATCGGTTATGACGCATCACCGTATGTCAAAAAAGTGATTGATGAACGTGGTCTGACGGCGAACGCCATAAAGTCTGTTGACGATCTTGAAGCACTGCCGGTGATTTCACGGGAGAAATTGGTTTCCCTGGAAACGGTCAGACCGCCTTACGGCGGCCTGACTCATCCGACCCTCGTAACGGACAGGATCTTCACGTCGCCGGGGCCGGTTTATGAACCACATTTATCGGAACATGAGCTGTGGCACAGAGGGTATTGCGCCGCGGGGTTCAAACCGGGAGATATCGTTCTTAATACATTTTCGTATCATATGGTAGCGGCGGGACTGACGTTTCATGAAGGACTCAGATCAGTCGGCGCAACAGTGGTTCCTTCGGGGACATCAGGAACGGAAACGCAGGTGCAACTCATCCGCGACTTGAAGGTGACGGGATATACCGGCACACCCAGCTTCCTTATGGCGATTATAGCCAAAGCCGGAGAACTTGGGTTTGATTTCAGGAATGACTTCAACCTTCGCAGGGCGAGCTTTGTGGCCGAACCGCTTCAGCCATCGCTGCGACGGCGATTTGAAGACGAGTACGGCATCGACACCTATCAAATGTACGGCGCCACGGAGGTGGGGGATATCGCATATGAATGCCACATAAAAAACGGGTGGCATCTCTGTGAGGATGTCATTGTTGAAATTATTGATCCGGCAACGGGGATGAAGGTCCCGTCAGGGCAACTGGGAGAAGTTGTCGTCACCAGGCTGAATAATAAGTTTTTCCTGTTTCGCTTCGGAACGGGAGATCTTTCCCGTATAATTGAAGAGCCCTGTCCCTGTGGGAGAACGTCATGCAGGCTTGACGGCATTGCCGGCAGGGTAGGTGATGCGGTAAAAGTACGAGGTCTTTTCATAGCGCCCAGCCAACTGAATAAGTTAAAGGAAAACTTTAGAAATTATTTGATCCAACTTGTGATCACGAGGGAAGACTTTAGAGATCGTCTGACAGTCCGCATGGCATCGACCGATGAAATAACATCGAAGGAGATTGCTCTTTTCGATCGGGTTTTTCAGGAAACATGCACGATACGACCCGATGACATCGAGGTGACAACCACGGCGGAACTGGAAGGGGATAACAGTTTGATCATTGACAGGAGAGAATGGAAATAAGGTCATCGCCGCTGCACGTACTACGATGGAGAAACATCCTTCATACGCAGCTGTATGTTACTCATGCCGTTCCAATTGTTGATCTGCGGCGTAAACAGTGCATTGACTCTTGAATTATAGAGACGATCCGACAGGTGAGCCATGCCGAACCAGATCGAATTTTGATAGACGGTGCTGTCATTAAGAACCATTCGAAGATGATTTGTGCCTACCGTTGTCAGTGATGTGATCCTGATATTTTCGACACACAGTATCGGTTCGGGATTCATATTGCCGAACGGCGCAAGCATTTCAATTTGTGAAATCAGGTCGTGATTGATATCGTTGAGACTGCAGTAGGCATCCACGAGTGTCTGAGGCGAAAGATTGGGCAGATCAAGATCGGTCACAATAGCATCATCGAGGGCAAAGGAAAACTCTTCGATATTCTCTTCTTTAATTGATATTCCCGCGGCATAACGATGTCCTCCGTATGAAATAAGGAAGGGGTCACACTTTTCCTTCAATCCCTGATAGAGGTTGAATTCAGCGATGCTTCTCCCCGAGCCCTTGCCGACGCCGTCTTTGATGCTGATTAAGATGGCAGGTCGATAGTATCGATCTACCAGCTTTGACGCCACAATACCGATAACTCCCGGATGCCATTGTGAAGATGCAAGAACGATTGATTTTATGTCTTCTCCGCCGTATCGCGCTCTTATTTGCTCAAGTATTTCGTTCAATATTGTTTTTTCTATTTCCTGACGCTCTCGATTGTATGTGTCGAGAATCGATGCCAGTCGCTGAGCTTCCTCCGGGTCCTCAGTCAGTAGCAATTTGACGGCATCCTGCGGCGATCCGACTCTCCCCGCTGCATTGATGCGTGGTATCAGCTTGAATGATGCGTCCTGTGCACCGACGGCATTAAGTTCCATGCCGCTTATTTCTTTCAGAGCTTGTATGCCGATTCTCCGTCCCTCGTTGATGATGTCCAGCCCGATTTTGGCAAAGATTCTGTTTTCATCAATAAGTGGTGAAATATCTCCGATTGTTCCGAGGGCTACGAGATCGAGATATTCCTTCAAATTGGGGTATGGTTTATCCTTCCAGAACCCCATATTGCGAAGAGTGCCCCGCAATGCTATCAGAAAATTAAAGGCTATGCCGACCCCGGCAAGGTGTTTAAACGGGTATGAGCAGTCAGTGCGGTTCGGGTTGATGGCAGCAACTGCATTGGGCAATGTGTCGGGGACTTCATGGTGGTCCAGGATAATCGTATCGATACCCTGTAACGTCGCATACGCGACTTCATTCGTGTCGGTGATACCACAGTCAACGGTGATGATGAGGGATACGCCGTCATTTCTGATCGCATCGATGGCGTTTTTGTTTAATCCGTATCCTTCTTTAATACGATCAGGGATGTAATACGTTACGCGTTGCTTAATATCTTGCAGGAACTTCACGAGAACAACGATGGATGTTATCCCGTCAGCATCATAATCGCCGTAAACGGCGATTCGTTCACCCTTGTAGATCGCCTCTATCAGCCGCTCCACCCCTTTCTCTATATCTTTCATGAGAAAAGGGTTATGGAGATCTTTCAACGAGGGATACAGGAAGTGGTGCGCATCACCGGGATCCGTAATATTACGATTAATCAGTATCCGGGATACAATGGGTTTGAGACCGAATTCCCGGGCCAGATCATGGTGTGTCTGAATATCCTTATCGGGTAGTTTCCATATCGTCCGTGGAAGCATTCTAAGCTCTTCTTTGCGTGATGTTCATTTCAATGACAACTTTGATTTGGGAGACATATTATCAAGGCATGGCGACATGTCAAGAAGAGAATTACTGCTTGATCTTTTAAAATACGAATGTTACATGTTACTTCTTCGTGAAGTCAATGCCATGACGATAAATATAATAAAGAAATACATACAGTTAGACAGATCCGATATAGCGTCTTTGAAGTTCTTCCTTGAAGGATATGACGGTATTGGAACCATGACGACAGTGGACAGATACAAGGCGATTGTTGAAGTTACGATAATGCCGGATTTTGCAGCAGACGCCGGACTGATTCTTGAAGCGTTAAAGGATGAAATTGAATTTGAGGAAGTGGGATAAATACAACAGAAAGGACGTACAATGAAAAAATTCCTTACGGCATTGGCCGTAGTGAGCATTATTCCTCTTTTAATGGGAATGGGCGGCATATTGGGTGAAGATTCTCCGGATAAAATTCCGCTCCCGGATGAAAAATTTAATGCCGTTTACATTGATCAGTTCAATGTGACGACTGAGTGTACCAATGTTTCAATTCAGGGCAAGTCATTCATAGAAGGCAAAAGGGGAGAGGGAACCTATGCGATACCCTTTCAGAACGTTACGAGTGTCATCTTTCTCATGCGGAATGGAACGCTGGAGGGACACGTGACATTAAAAGACGGAATTGAAATGATACTTGTTCTCAAGGGAGATCAGAAAGCATATGGCAAAACCAGGTATGGAACCTTCCAGATAAAATTGGGTGATCTCAAAAAAATGGTATTCACGGAGCGGGATTAAAAAAAGGGGGAATCTGCATTCCCCCGCCATATCAAAAACATCAGATGAAGCGTTGAGTGAATCACACAGCTTTCCGCACGAAACCGGAACGGAGACATCGCGTGCAGACTTTCTTCCGCTTTACCGCCCCTGTCTTATCATCAATAACACGCATTCTCTGAAGATTCGGATACCATACGCGCTTCGTTTTGTTGTTCGCATGACTAACCTTGTTTCCAACTGACGGTCTTTTTCCACACACCTCACATACTCGGGCCATATTCAAACTCCTTCGGAAAATTGAACTGCTGTCTAACTCATAAATGCCGATTTTGCAAGTAATTTTTTAAAATTGTTCCTCTTGATACCTACTATTGCTTCATAAAATATGTTTTGCCGCATACACCATTCTCCTCTTAAAGTCCAAACAACACAAACGGCAGCCGCAATCGGTTTCATTGTGCTGAGTTTTGACTGCTCACATCAGAACTTTTTCACCCGAGATTCCCGTGCGGTGCATGATGAACAGAATCCCCCATCAATCATTCTTCATTGACGGCGGCTGTCCTGTCGCTTCCAGGACGCGCATCCACACATTGCCTTTCGGATTGACTTTCTTGCGGGTCGTGACAGTGCGAATCGGTAAGTGGACGTATTCATTTTTATACAATCCGACTACCATTCCCGTTTTGCCCGCCATGCCGGCATGAACGGCACATTGCCCCAATACGGCGCAATACAGGCTGTCGCTCGCATTTGACGACACGCTGCGTATCGTATAGCTGGGGTCGATATATTTAAGGTTGATCTCCATATCGGTGCCGGAAAAATATTTCTCGATATGCCCTTTCAACAGAACCCCTATGTCATCAAGCTTTATGTTTCCGGAAGCATCGCGACGGAGGGGAGCTGATCGGTCAAACAGATCCTGGCCGGCGCCTTCAGCCACCAGGACGACTGCATGATGGCGATTCCTGAGCCGATTGTCAAGTGCCTTAAAAAATCCCTTTTCACCATCCAAATCAAACTGCACTTCGGGAATCAACACGAAATTGACATCGTTCTGGGCAAGGGCGGCACTGACGGCGATGTGTCCCGACTGCCGTCCCATGATTTTTACCAGCCCGACACCGTTCGGCGCCCCCTTCGCTTCAACATGGGCGCAATCAATAACTTTCACCGCTTCGGCGATCGCCGTATCAAAGCCGAATGTCTTATCAATGACATTCAAATCGTTATCGATTGTTTTCGGTATGCCGATGATACTTATATTGAGGTGCCTCTTGGTAATTTCTTCAGTGATCAGTTCGGCAGCCCTCATCGTCCCGTCGCCGCCGATGCAGAAAAGAATATTGATATTGAGCTGGTAGATTGAATCGACGATTTCTTCTATGTCCTGATTACCACGTGATGAAGAGAGAATACTGCCGCCGAGTGTATGGATGTCTTTGACAAAGTCGGGAGTCAATTCGATGACGTCATGCCCGTATTTCGCGATGAAACCTTGAAAACCATAACGGATTCCCAATATATTTTTCACGTGATAACGATAATAAAGCTGCATGACAACCGCCCGTATGACATCGTTGAGACCAGGACAGAGACCTCCGCAGGTTACGATAGCGGCTTTCGTTTTTGCCGGATCAAAATAAATCTTTTCTCTCGGCCCGGCTACCTCCACGGAAAGCGGTTCGCCCAACCCTCCTCTTAATTTATCAAACTCGCCTCTATCGATGTTAAAGAGAACCTGCTTTTTGTCGTCGGTAAAATAGCCAGCAAGATGGGGAGACGGTATTTTACAGGGTCCGAGGGACCTTATCGAAAAGTCGTACTTCGAATCTGTCATGGCACTATCCTCCAATCACAAACTTTGCTGCGTCGATACCGGAGAGAATCTCTCCGATAAATCCAAGGCCTGCAAACACCATGCCGCCCGTTAGAAAAACATTATGGACCGGAGTTGCAGAGGAAAGCGGGGATATTCCGAGAATACTTGATCGGTTGTTTGAATATTTACGGCAGATAACTTCCTGGTACTGTCTCGATATATCAATAGACTTTTCAATATTTAGGTGATCGATATTTTCCTTGAAAAAGGGAATGTGACTCTGAATGTTCTCCAGCATCCCGTATGACATTTCTTGAAGTTCGGCATTGCTCAAACGTAATGGTGACTCATCAAGAAAGACCGATATGCTTGCCGCCCGTTTACCCAATGGAGCGCGAAAAGGATCTGAACGAGAACTCATCTCGACAAAGAGAAGGTTACCGTTCGTCATTGTTTTGTCTTCTTCCGAAACTATAATGACATGTTCCCCCATTTGCTCAGGAAGACCTTTGTCGCTGACTCCCACGTGAAGTGTAAAGGGATGAAGCGGTTTCCCGATGGCATTGTAACGTCTGTTCATTCTTGAAAATCGTTTATCGGTGAAAAGCAGCGTTTTCAATTTTTCCCACTTTTCGCTTACGATAACACTGCGACTGTTCATGGTTCGGTTCTCATCCTTCATCGCAAGTTCGATTGTAACGGTTTCTTCCACCTGAAGCCGTACGATAGAGCAGCCTTCAAAGAGGAACCCGCCCGACTCGGAAAATATGCTTGTAAGTTTGTCGGTTAACGTATGACGGCCGCCGGTAAAATAGAACTGCTCTCGAAAGAGTGGTGTTAAGGCATACGCACGAACGAAGGCATTTGCCGTATCGACGCTTATGTTTGAAAACAAAAGTGTCAGTGCATCAATGAATCTTTGCATCTTTATGTTTTTGTGGAAAGTCTTGAAGCTCCGGGACAACGACAGCCTGTGCCATACGAGAGCCGGGGCGTACCCTGTGAACCGTGCAATATCGCGGACGGAGTTTGGACGGTGATAAAATCCTTTATTCAGTATGTTCGATAAAACGTCATTTTTTTGTTCCAGGGTTTCGTAGAGTGATTCTATGGCACCGATCTCATCTCCAAATTCTCTTTTGAATTCCTTCAGACAGCCTTCCTTCGTGTTCGTTATATTAATCCTGTGGTTGGGAAATAATACCTGCAAAGAAGGATCGAGAGGGTGAATGAGGTGTTCCTCTATAAGAGCACTGTCAACTGCGGTCAAGAATTGTCTGACGAATTCGTTCTGTCCGAATCCGGTCCAGGGAAACGGATCTATATCGAAGGTATAGCCCGATTCGGAATAAAAAGAGGGGATATGCCCCTCTCGTAACAGCGCCGTTCGTTTCCCACTCAAACCACTTGTTACCGCGGCAATGAGAGAACTGAGATCATTTCCAATGACGATAGTGTCGAACATATTCCTCGCAAATCTTATCTGAAGTGATAACCCGGATTCCTTGTTCCGTTAAACGGGCTGATGTTACACCCATGCCTTGTACTAAAATATGGTCTCTTTTAACACAGGTGACACCGCAGGAGGGGCTTCTTTCCTTCATGATCGCCATATCTATGTTCATTATAGTTGCGAGCTTGATAACTTCGTCTGCCCCCTTCACGAATTCCGCCGTAACATTTTTACCTTGCGAATCGACCACGACAGCATGACCCGTCAGGACATCAAATCCGTCACCATTAACAATTTCAGCAGGCAACCGCGGGGTAGGCAGGCCACCCAGCTGTTCCGGACATATCGGGATAAAAACAGCTTTATGTGCCAACGCAAGCAGATAATCGTTGCGAACGCTCCGTCCGTCATACCTGCACTCGATTCCCAATAGGCATGCACTCACAAGTATCATGTTCGAATTCAGTATCTTGTCAGTGGAGGATTGTGAATAGGCGTATCGTCTATACTCGTATGATCTCGTATTCGAACCTTTCGATCGACGATTTCAAGTTTACCTTCCGCATAGAATTGGATTGCCTGAGGAAATATCCTGTGTTCTTCTCTAAGAATCCTCTGCTGGAGCGTATCAGCCGTATCGTCATCGAAGACGGGAACGACCGACTGTATGATAATCGGTCCCGTGTCGACACCGTCATCAGCAAAATGGACGGTACATCCTGAAAATTTGACTCCATACGCAAACGCCCGTTCCTGGGCATGAATCCCCTGAAATGAAGGCAGAAGGGCGGGGTGTATGTTCATGATACGATGGTGGAAAGTCTTGATAAAAAGAGGCGTGAGTACTCTCATGAATCCGGCCATGACTACAAGCTCGACAGAATATGAATTGAGCACATCAATTAATTTCTGTTCGAAATCTTCTCTTGTTTCGAAGTCTCTGTGGTCGATTAATACCGCAGGGATATTATGTTTTTGTGCCCGTTCAAGAGCAAAAGCACTGGCAACATTACTGATAACGACATAAATGACCGCATCGAGATTGCCCGCTTCAATCTGATCGATGATCGATTGAAGGTTGGAACCGCTGCCCGATACCAATACACCGATAGCCACCTTTTTCTTCATGAGACTCACACAAAAATGACGGATGGTTGATGATTGTCCCGCTTGCCGACAGAACCGATGAGATATGCTTTTTCACCAAGCATCTCAAGGCGTTCCATGATTTCTTCGCTGTCCTTTTCGGATACGACGATCATCATACCGATGCCCATATTAAAAACACGGACCATTTCCATATCATCAATGTTTCCCCGTTCCTGGATAATTGTAAATATCGGTGGTATCTCCCAGCTGTGGATCTTGATCACCGCCTGGCACGGTTCCGGTATGATGCGAGGGATATTGTCGATAAAACCGCCTCCCGTTATGTGTATGATTCCCTTGATGGTAAAGTTTTTTATGAGATTGAGAATACTCTTGACATAGATTCGAGTGGGACGAAGCAATTCCTCTCCGATAGAATGATCGAGACCCTCGACCATATCGTTCACCGTGAGTTTTTCAAGATCGAATAAAACTTTTCGTGCGAGAGAGAAGCCATTGCTGTGTATACCGTTGGAAGCCATACCAATGATCTGATCGCCGACCCTTATTTCGGAACCGTCGATCACTTTCTCCCTTTCAACGATACCGACACAGAATCCAGCCAGATCATATTCGTTTTCATCATAGAATCCCGGCATCTCAGCGGTCTCACCGCCGATGAGCGCGCACCCCGATTCTGTGCATCCCTGGGCGATGCCTTCAATGATCTTAACGCTTTTTTCTACATCGAGCTTTCCTGTGGCTATGTAATCAAGAAAGAAAAGCGGTTCAGCTCCCTGAACGATCAGATCATTCGTGTTCATGGCAACGAGGTCGATACCGACCGTGTCGTGTTTATCCATAAGCTGGGCAATTTTCAGCTTTGTTCCGACGCCATCCGTTGCCGACACGAGAACGGGACTTTTATACTTTTCAGTGTCGAGATGGAATAACCCGCCGTAGTTTCCGATGTTTCCCAGAACCTCTTTACGGGATGTCGCCTTGATGAGTGGTTTTATCTGCTCTACAAAGCTGCCGGCCTTATCGATATCTACACCGGCATCCTTGTAAGAGACTGTTTTTTTAGCCATATATTCCCTCGCAGTACATATTTAAAAAAGAATAACAGACGCTGTCGAATGTTCTTCGATTCTTATCAAAGTAACGGTACGATATGATAATATGAAAGATATTTCGAAGACATATGGAATTTTTATGCTCCCGATTTAACGGTGATGACTAACCCAATTCATGAGAAATGTCAATTCTTTCCTTGTAAAAGCCCGGTATATCTGTTAGAAAATTACTGCTTACTATCTGTAATTACATGCAAATAGGGTAATATTCATTGGACAGGCTCGTCGAAATTATAAAAAAAATAGAAGCTCCGCTCCTCTTTCTCTCAAAAGATTCCTACAAGAAACTTCATATGGTCAAGCAGTTGGAATCGGGCATGTCAGGGCTCGTTAACCAGTTAATATCAATAGATATTCCTGATACCTGCACAGATTCAATCAAGTATGACCTTAAAATAACAACGTCTGAATTGGAAAAGTCGTTTGTCGGGTTCGATTCACTGCCGTCGGAGCTTAAGCAAGTCAGGATTGCACATGCATTAAAACTCGTCAAGATAATACACCAACTTCACGATAAAATCGAGCACCAACCATCGAATCGCACGGAAAGTTCATCAGTCGATATTCAGGTTGATCCCGGAAAAAGCTTTGAAATGCTTTCTCTTCCCGTTCAATATGTAAAAGGTGTGGGACCGAAGATATCCCAATTGCTCAGAAAGAAAAACATAGAGACTGTTGAAGACTTGCTCTATTTCTTACCAAGAAAATACGAAGACCGGCGATATGTAAAAAAAATATCGGCACTAACTGTCGGACAACGTGAAACAATCATAGGTCGCGTCGCAGAATCACGAATCCAGCATTACCGTAAAACACGAATATACGAGGTTGTTGTCGATGACGGAAGCGGATTGCTTACGGTGAAATGGTTTCACGGGAATTATGCCTATCTGAAAAATACATTAAAAAGGGATCAGCGCGTCATACTAACGGGTGAGGTACGGGGATATCATTTCGAGAAAGAGATGATACACCCCGATTTTGAAGTTTTGACTGCGAAAGATAACGAGCTGCTCCATTTCAAGCGAATTGTTCCGGTTTATTCTGAAACGGCAGGACTTCATCAAAAAAGTATGAGAAAAATTATGATGCAGACGATCGGTGATTTTTCTCATGGTGTGCTCAGTCCGATTCCCGATGATGTCTGCACAAGACATCATCTGATCGACATGGGCAACGCCATACGGAATGTTCATTTTCCGGATTCCGACCAGACTGTTGACACATATAATCGGTTTGTTTCAGACCCTCACAGGAGAATTATCTTTGATGAGTTCTTCTTTTTTGAACTCGGCATGGCATTAAAAAAGCGGGGATATGTTATTGAACAAGGCATTGCATTCAAGGTCGATGGCGGGCTGGTCAGAAAATTTCTCAACATCCTGTCGTTTGAACTGACCAACGCCCAGAAACGGGTTGTCGCCGAGATTGATGCCGATATGTCCAAACCCCACCCCATGAACAGATTGCTTCAGGGAGACGTAGGAAGCGGGAAAACAGTTGTTTCCATGGCTGCCATGGTTAAAGCGTGTGAAAATGGATATCAATCGGCCATTATGGCGCCGACAGAGATTTTGGCTGAACAGCACTACACGAATATAAAACGATGGGCGAGACCGCTCGGTCTGAGTGTGGCATTGCTCACGGGAAGCATAAAAAATAAGGAACGAAAGGAAATTCTGCATCACATAGAAGAGGGGAAAGTCTCGATCGTGGTCGGGACCCACGCATTGATTCAGGAGGGGGTTTCTTTTCATAAGCTGGGCCTGATTGTTATCGACGAGCAGCACCGTTTCGGCGTGATTCAACGGGCTGCGCTTCGAGAAAAAGGGCTGTACCCGGATGTTCTCGTCATGACGGCAACGCCGATACCGCGGACGCTTGCCATGACGGTATATAGTGATCTTGATCTCTCCATGATTGATGAACTGCCTCCCGGGAAAAAACCGATCAGAACGAAGGTATTTTACGAAGATCATCGTGACAGGGTTTACAAAATCATACAAAAAGAACTCGACAAGGGTAATCAGGCCTTTATCGTGTATCCGCTCGTCGAGGAATCGGAGGTTCTTGACCTCAAGGATGCAACGAGCATGGCACGGCACCTCCGGGAAGATATATTCCCGGAATTCAGAGTAGGATTGATACATGGGAAGATGAAAAGCCTTGAGAAGCATGGGATCATGAAAGATTTTCAGCAGGGGAAACTTCATATTCTTGTATCAACGTCGGTGATCGAAGTCGGTATTGATATACCTACTGCTTCCCTTATGGTAATAGAACATGCCGAGCGTTTCGGCCTTTCACAACTTCATCAGTTGCGAGGCAGGGTGGGAAGGAGCGATTTACCTTCATACTGCCTGTTGGTCGCTTACAAAGTCGGAACCGATGATGCCCGAAAACGATTGCGGATAATGGAACAGACAAATGATGGATTCAAAATTGCCGAGGAAGATCTTGTCATCAGGGGCCCCGGGGAGTTTATGGGAACCCGGCAGTCCGGATTGCCTGATTTCAGGGTTGCCGATATTCTCAGAGATGCAACCCTACTGAACAATGCACGGAAAGAAGCATTTCTTCTTGTGCAGGATGATCCTTTTCTGGAAAAGCCCGAACACGCAGCCTTAAAAACAATCCTGCTCAGGAAGTGGGAGGGAAGGCTTGAACTTGCAAAGACGGCGTGATGCGTAAAGTGCCATCGGATTCATGAGATGAAACTTCCGATAGGAATACGCAATGAATTCTGTCTCACGATGAGGCACGCACGTATTTTTCGTAAATATTTTTTGACAAATGAATATAAACTGTTATAGCAACAAGTCTTATTATTAAAAATGGGACTCTTTCAGAACGAAAGGAAGGAATATTGAAATGGGGAAGCAAATTTTCATAGGCCTGGTCGGGTTTGGCACAATCGGTTCCGGCCTGGTGAAACTTCTTCAAGACAATGTTGATCTGATCGAGCGGCGTCTCGGTGCCCGGCTTGTCATAAAAAAAATCGTCGACCTCGATATCACGACACCCCGTAAGGTATCTGTCAGCAAAGACCTTCTGACAACAGATATCGCAGATATTCTTGAAGATCCCGAAATTTCTATCGTTGTTGAGCTGATGGGTGGATATGAAAACGCAAAAACCTTTATTCTCAATGCTATGCACAGAAAAAAGCATGTGGTGACAGCGAACAAGGCGTTGCTGGCAACCTATGGAAACGAACTGTTTACCGTTGCCGACAAGGAGCAGATAAACGTCGGGTTCGAAGCATCGGTGGGGGGAACGATCCCGATCATCAAAACATTGAAGGAAAGCCTGGTGGCAAACAATATTATATCTATCTTCGGCATCATGAACGGAACGTCAAATTACATTCTGACCAAAATGACCGATGAAAACCTACCATTTGACCAGGTATTGAAGGAAGCGCAGATACTCGGATTTGCCGAGGCTGACCCGACATTTGATATCGAGGGGATCGATACGGCGCACAAGCTTGCGCTGACACTCTCTCTTTCATACGGCAAGCGGGTTAAGATGGAAGATATTTACATGGAAGGGATTTCCGGCATCAGTCTGCAGGATATCGAATTTGCGAAGGAGTTGGGATACAAAATCAAGCTTCTGGCCATAGCGTTGCAGAAAAGAGATGCGATTGAAGCGCGGATCCATCCCACCATGATACCTTTTGATCATATTCTGAGTACCGTGGGCGGCAACTATAATGCCTTTCATTTCATCGGCGACGCTTCGGGGTCGGTGTTCTTATACGGACAGGGTGCGGGGATGATGCCGACGGCAAGTTCTGTTGTGTGCGATCTCGTCGACATTGCTCGTGACATGATGAAAAACATTGTCAGGCGGGTTCCCCTTCGCTCCATACCGGAAGACAAGATCGACGATATCAACCTGCTGCCGATGGAAGAAATCGTAACAAGCTATTATTTCAGGTTTTCAGCTTACGATCGGCCGGGAGTTCTGTCGAAAATTGCCGGAATCCTGGGAAACAACAGTATCAGCATTGCCGCGGTCATTCAGAAAGGTCGAAAGGAAGTGGGATTGGTGCCGGTTGTCATGACGACCCATCCGTCGAAGGAAAGAAACGTTCGGAAGGCCCTGAAGGAAATCGACAAGCTTGATGTCGTTGGTGATAAAACCATTCTTTTTAGAATAGAGGATGAACGGCTGAAATGAAATATGCAATTTTATTAGGTGACGGAATGGCCGATCTTCCCATTGACGAACTCGATGGGAAAACACCACTCGAATATGCCCGAACTCCCAACATGGACAAAATGGCCGCAGACGGAACGATCGGTTTTGTGGATACAATTCCGAAGAATTTTACGCCGGGCAGCGATGTAGCCAATCTGTCTGTTCTGGGATACGACCCGAATTTGTATTATACCGGACGGGGACCGCTTGAGGCGGCAAGTATGGGAGTAAGACTCGGGCCGACCGATGTTGCTTTCAGGTGCAATCTCGTTAATCTCGGGACGGATTATAATGTCATGGAAAGCTTCAACGCAGACCATATAAGTTCCGAAGAAGCAGAGATAATCATTTCGGCACTCAATAAGGCTATCCGTTCGGAATCCTTTGCATTTTACCCGGGTGTGGGATACCGGCATCTTATGGTATGGACCGGTGGTTCCGTTCTCATCGATACGACACCGCCCCATGACATCGTCGGTCAGGAGATTGCGAAACACCTTCCCAAAGGCGTCGGATCAGAGGTGGTACGACAGCTCATGGAACAGTCCCGGGATGTTCTCAGGGATCATGAAATCAACAGGTCTCGTGCCGGAAGTGGCAAAAAAACGGCCAATTCGATATGGCTGTGGGGCCAGGGTAGAGCGCCTGACATCGATCCGATGACCAAGAAATACAACATTAAAGGTGGAATGATTTCGGCGGTCGACTTGCTCAAGGGTATCGGAATTTATGCGGGCCTTCGTATCATCACTGTTCAGGGGGCGACAGGGTATACTGACACCAATTATGAGGGCAAGGCACAAAAGGCTTTGGAGTTCCTGCAGGACAATGACTTTGTTTTTATTCATGTGGAAGCACCGGATGAAATGGGGCATGAGGGGAACATTAAAGGAAAGATCAAAGCCATCGAAGATTTTGACAGAAAAGTCGTCGGCACGATTTTAGATGGAATGACTGCATTTGAAGACTATCGCGTGCTTGTACTGAGCGATCATCCGACACCGATAATTGTTAAAACCCATACTTCCGATCCCAGTCCTTTCGCTGTTTATTCATCCAACAGAGCCGAAAATATGTCTCAGGGGAGGTTATTCCACGAAAAAGCGGCACAAGAGTCGGGTATCGCAATAAGCCCGGGGTATATACTAATGGATAAGTTCATTATTAATTGGGCACAGTTCATTGAAAAGCAACGAATTTAAAATCAGGGTCATCTATGCGGATACCGATGCGATGGGCATCGTATATCACGCAAATTACCTTAAATGGTTTGAGATAGGAAGAACGGAACTCTTCCGCGACATGGGAATCGTGTACGCCGACCTGGAGAAAGAAGGGTATTTCCTTCCCCTGACGGAATCATACTGCCACTATCTCTTCCCCGCACGATATGATGACATTATCGTTGTCGAGACGGAACTGGAATATCTGAGACGTGCCAGCGTACGCTTTAACTATCGTATCTGGAACGAAGCAAAGGAAACCATTCTTGTCGAAGGATATACGCTGCACGCCTTTCTTAACGGCAGCGGAAAGATTGTAAGGGCACCGAAAGGGCTGGTAGCTACATTACGTGAAGACATCCGGAATACGGATGTTCGATAATTCATAATGATCACAAACGACCGGGGAGTACTAATATGGTAAAACGAGTTGTTCCTAAGGACCTTCGCGAACCCGACAAGTTCCAAACCTACACCGCCGGAATAATCTATTATTTCATGAGAAATAGAAAACCCATTGCAGTGGTTCTTGCCGTCATATGTATCGGAGCTCTTGCATCAGGCGGACTTTATTATTACAACCTCAGAACTGAAAAGGCGGCCCAGAGCATGTATTCGATGGCCCTCGGTTCATACGGGGCGCTGATGCACGGTGCGCAGAAAGACCGTTACGCCACAGCTATCGAACTCTATACGAAAGTAATTAAAAAGTACCCCGATACCAAGGCGGCGCATCTGGCCTCGTACAACCTGGGAAATATCCATTTCATACTGAATGATACGGACAAGTCCATTGAAGCCTACAGGGAATTCCTGAAATATACTTCACGGGACAATGTGCTGACAGCTCTTGCCTACAACGGTCTGGGGTATTGCTACGAATCCATCAAGGATTATCCCAATGCGTTAGATTCATTTAATAAATCCATAGAATACGAATCGGGAACAACCTACCTGTCCCTGAGCTACAGCAACGTCGCACGAATATATGAACAGATGAACGACTATAAACAGGCGCAAGAGTATTACAAAAGAGCGCTGGACCATGCGACGGACTCATTGACTGAAAGTCTCATCAGGAGAAAGGTTTCTCTCATTGCTTATAAATCAGATGAGGAGAGTGATACACAATAATGAAAGCGTTAATGTCTGGAAATGAAGCGATTGCGAGAGGTGCATATGAATATGGCGTCACGTTTGCGTCGGCATACCCGGGAACCCCGAGCACAGAAATCACCGAAGAATTTTCTAAATACGACGGAGTTTACGCTGAATGGTCACCCAACGAAAAAGTTGCCCTCGAAGTGAGTATCGGAGCCGCCATAGCGGGCGCAAAGGCAATGGCGGTGATGAAACATGTCGGTGTCAATGTCGCAGCTGATCCATTGTTTACCGTCAGCTATACCGGTACAAACGGTGGACTGGTCATCATAACGGCGGATGATCCCTCACTGCACAGTTCACAGAACGAACAGGACAATAGAAACTATGCCCGGTTCGCGAAAATCCCCATGATTGAACCGGCAGACAGTCAGGAGGCAAAGGATTACATAAAGTTGGCTTTTCAGATCAGTGAAACCTTCGACACGCCGGTGTTTCTCAGATCGACTACCAGGGTATCCCACTCAAAATCGGTCGTGGATCTTGAGGAACCGGTCCCGCGGAAAGATACGACGTCTATCCAGCACAACCGTGATAAATACGTCATGGTTCCGGCAAAGGCTCGGCTCAGAAGAATCGAAGTCGAAAAAAGAATGGAGAAGCTGAAGGAATATGCGGAAACCTTTCCGGAAAACCGCATCGAGCTGAATGATGCCGATGTGGGCATCATTACTGCCGGCATGTGTTACAACTACGCGAAAGATGCCTTTCCGAACTATTCATATTTGAAGCTCGGCATGGTCAACCCCCTGCCGGTGAAAATGATCAGGGAATTTGCGTCAAAGGTGAAAAAACTTTACGTCGTGGAAGAGCTTGATCCGTTTATCGAAGATCAGGTCAGGGCACTGGGAATTGATGTCGTCGGCAAAGCGATCTTCCCGTATACCAATGAGTTCGATCCCGGCGTCATCGAAGCCTCCATGACCGGAACGTCTGCAGGTGCACCGCTGGAACTGCCCCTGACGATTCCGATGCGGCCGCCCAACCTGTGTCCCGGCTGTCCTCACCGGGGCCTCTTTTACGTTCTGGGAAGAACGAAGGCTTTCGTATCAGGAGATATCGGATGCTACACTCTCTCATTCATGAAGCCGCTTGAGGGAATCGATTCGTGCGTCTGCATGGGTGCAAGCATCGGAATGGCCCACGGCATGAGCAAGGCCCTGGGTGAAAAAGGGAAGGGGAAGATTATCGGAGTTATCGGTGATTCTACGTTCATCCATTCCGGCATCACGTCTCTCCTCAATACCGTTTACAATAGAAGCGATGTTGTTATTGTTATCTGTGACAACCGGACCACAGCCATGACTGGTATGCAGGATCACCCCGCAACCGGTTCAACGTTGCAGAAGCAGAAAACGAAAGAGCTCGACTTCGCAGCACTCGGGAAAGCGCTGGGCATCGACAGTGTTCATGTGGTCAACCCGCTGAACCTGGAGGCAATGAAAGCGGTCGTAAAGGAGGAACTCTCACAAGACGGACCGTCACTTGTCATCTCTCAGGCGCCCTGTGCGCTGCTGCGAAGCAGGCAAATTGATGAAATCATTCCGCTTGCCGTCGACCCCCATATATGCACCGGCTGCAAGGTCTGCCTGCGGCTGGGGTGTCCCGCCATATCATGGAAGCGATTCGAAGACCTCGGAGATTTGAAAGTAGAAAAGAAAACGAAGAAGCAGGATGGAATCGCCGTTATCGACGCCTCTCTCTGCAATGGATGCACCGTATGCTCACAGGTATGTAATTTCGGCTCGATCAAGGAGGTACAATAAAATGTATAACACAACACAGAGCGTTCTGCTTGCCGGTGTCGGTGGACAGGGAATTCTACGGGCAAGTGATATCCTTTCCCTCGTACTCATGGAAGCGGGATTTGATGCCAAAAAAAGCGAGGTTCACGGAATGGCACAGCGCGGCGGTTGTGTTACCAGCCATGTGCGATACGGCACAAAGGTCTATTCGCCGATCGCGAAAAAGCATGATATCAACATCCTCGTCTCTTTTGAAAAAATCGAGACACTTCGGTACCTTGACTATTTAAAGCCCACAGGTAAGGTCATTGTCAATGAGATTGAAATATATCCGCCCTCGGTCAACCTGGGAGAGGCACAGTATCCTTCAGATATCATCGACATCGTTAAAAACCATGTTCAAGAGGTCAAGGTTTTGAATGCAACTGAAATGGCTCTTAAGGCCGGCAATCCCCGAACAGCGAATATAGTACTGCTGGGGGCTCTCTCATCGTTTATGACGGATATCAACGACGACTGCTGGGAGCGTGTTCTCAGGAAGTCATTCACTGTAAAGGTTGTGAAGGCAAATCTGGACGCCTTTGAACTCGGAAGGAACTTATGAAAGTTCTGTTAAAAGTTGTCGTTCCTGCTCTCTGTTGCATGATAATGTGCACCACGGCTGCTTCGACCGCTCACAGCATTGTGACGGAAGAGTTAAAAAAGCAATTCGATTTTGCAGAATATCTCTTTAATGAAACCGATTATTACAGGGCAATTTCCGAATACAAGCGTTTTATATTCCTGTATCCCTTTCATCCGCTGGCAGAAAAAAGCCGCTTCAAAATCTGTGAATGTTACTATAAGGCCAAACGGTGGCACGAGGCCGTAGAGGCACTGAACAGATTCATTGCTGACTATCCCGCAAGTCCCTTAAAAGAAGATGCGTTCTATTTAAAGGGTCTTTCTGAAAAAGAACTTAAATTCTATAAGGAAGCGATCTCATCCCTTGAGGTCGCTTCATTGTCTTTATCCGACGGGCTGAGAAACCGTTCATTCTTTCAGATTGCCCTCGTTTACGTCGATCTGGAAGACTGGAAGGCGGCCCGCACATACTTTTCAAAAATATCGGACACATCTCCCCTGTATCCCTCAGCGTGGACCTTTTCCTCTGAGCTTGAAAATGTTGACATGCTTCCCCGGAAATCACCCGGTCTTGCCGGTACTCTTGCTGCTGTCCTCCCCGGTGCCGGGCATTTGTATACGGAGCGGCCCCGAGATGCCCTGGTGGCGTTCCTTCTCAATGGTGCGTTCATCTGGGCTGCCATAGAACTCTTTAAAGACGACAATTACGTGGCAGGCGGGGTTGTCACCTTTTTCGAGCTCGGATGGTATACAGGGAACATATACAGCGCTGTCGGAAGCGCCCACAAGTACAACAGGCGAGTAAAAAACGAATTTATTCAAAATATTAAAGAAAGAACATCCCTGACATATTACTATGACAGAGACGACTCCCGTCATTATGTAGCACTGAGTGTCAGCTTTTAGAACGGATCATGCGACTATTTAAGATATTTTTAACACTATTACTCATTTCGTCAGCCTGCTCGGCGGAGACGGCATATTCCATAACAAATGATTCATTTTCTCCCTGGGAGTTTAATCAAGGGGAGGCCACTGTATCTCCTGCATTTCATCATGAGAAAACTTCTCCCTCCGCTTATCTGCTCAAGCAATCGATTCGATTCTTCATTAATTATATTTCACGGGTCGATGGCGATCGGTGCCCCATGCATCCTACCTGTTCCGCATACGGATTGCAGGCAACGGAACGGCATGGCTTTATTCTGGGAATTATATTGACTGCCGACCGTCTTATCCATGAAAGCGACGAGATGTCTTTTGCACCAATGGTTGAAGTGGGCGGCACCGTCAGGTTTCTCGATCCCGTAGACAACAATGATTTCTGGTGGTATTCGAAATGAAGGCCTTGACATGTCGAGAGTAGGTCTTACAATAACAGTATTACTAAATACATGAAACGTTGATGATACATCATGGCAGAAGATTATTACAAAGTTTTAGGTGTTGACAAGAAGGCGTCGGTTGACGAAATCAAGAAGGCATATAGGAAGCTTGCGCTTAAATATCACCCCGACAAAAACCCCGGTAATAAAAAGGCGGAAGAACAATTCAAGAAAATCAGCGAAGCCTACGCCGTATTAAGCAACCCCGAAAAGAGAAATCAGTACGATACGTTCGGATCCGACGCATTCGGACGGCAATTCAGCCAGGAAGATATTTTCAGGGGATTCGACCTTAACGAAATTCTTCGTGACATAGGATTTGGAGGAGGTTTGGGCGGCGGTTTCACATCGTTCTTCGGCGGCGGAAAACGGGGCTATTCCAAGCGGGGCGCAGATCCTTTTTCCGGGTTCGGAGACAGCGGACAGTTCCGTCGGCAGACACGGAAAGGCGCCAATCTTGAATATGAACTCAATACAACGCTTGAAGAGGCATACGCCGGTACTGAAAAGTCAATCGCATTGAGATCCTCAGGAAAGAGAGATGAAATCAAGGTCAAGATTCCTCCCGGCGTCAATTCAGGTCAGAAGCTTAGAATTGCCGGCAAAGGACAGCCCAGCCCCAACGGTGGTCCCGCCGGTGACCTTTATATAAAGGTAAACATCCTTCCTCATGCCGTTTTCACCAGGGACGGCGATGATATTTTTGCCAGAAAGTCGATTACATTTTCCGAAGCGACGCTGGGAACATCTATCGAAGTTCCCACGTTGAACGGAGAATCGAAACGATTAAAAATCCCCGCCGGAACCCAGGGAAACACTAAAATCAGGATGAAGGGATTCGGGATGCCTCATTTTCTCGGCAAGGGTAAGGGTGACGAATACGTTACTATCAGCATATCTGTACCGAAAAATCTTACCGATAAGCAAAAAAAGATAATCCAGAGCCTGAACGAAGAAGGACTGTAGCAGGGGTTGGGGGTAATTAGAGCCTCCTGAAAAAGTAAAACACATTGATATAGTAATTAGTTACGTGTATATTACGGGTCAATTGGTGCCCGGAAAATGAACACCGGGGGCCAAAAACCGTGCACGTGGATGGACAAATGTATCGACACAATGTGAAACAACTTTCCTTTGAGGATTTCTGCCTGCCCTTCAGTGGCCATCTCCGCGGAGACAACCGCTGGATCACATTAGCCGAGCTGATCCCCTGGGAACTGGTAGAGGAGACGTACGTATCGAAGTTGCGTAGCGACTTCGGCGCCCCGGCCCATTCAGCCCGCATGGCCTTCGGCTCATTGCTGATCAAGGAACGCCTGGGCCTGAGCGATGAAGAGACGGTGGCTCAGATCACCGAGAACCCCTATCTCCAGTATTTCATCGGCCTTGCGGAGTTTCAGAAAGACGCGCCCTTTGATTCGTCACAGATGGTCTATTTTCGCAAGCGCTTTCCCGCTGACGCGGTGGATCGGATCAACGAGGCAATTGCGGGTGCACAGATTCGGGCACAGCTGAAAGAAAGCGATACGTCCCATGATACCCATAACGATCCCCCGTCTGATGCCTGTTCCGGTCAGAACGGAGCACCGGAACAGCCGGAAGAAAAGACAAACAATCAAGGCAAACTGCTTGTCGATGCCACCTGCACCCCAGCGGATGTGGCCTATCCCACCGACCTGAACCTGCTGAACACAGCCAGAGAGAAGGCAGAGAAGATCATCGATACGCTCCATGCTGCCCGTATGGACGGTGTTCCCAAGCCGCGAACCTATCGGAAGAAGGCCCGCAGGCACTACCTGGCCGTGGCCCGCAAAAAGCGTCCCGGTCGTAAGAAAGTAAGAAAAGCGATGGGGCAACAACTGCGGTTTCTCCGTCGTGACCTGGGACACATTGAGACCCTGGCC
>OMKS01000386.1_pt1 | contig 41240 bp, 37 predicted proteins | sample 1674721 | NCBI WGS metagenome assembly OMKS01 (sample SAMN06264996, study PRJEB25208) | sediment metagenome | isolation source: hot spring sediment | place: USA: California | collected 2014-09-02 | reverse complement strand
CGCGCTGCTGCACTTTGGTTTTCCTGCGCTTGACGAAGTGAATTGATGATTAGTTGTTTTTCCAGTGCCTCAACCTGGCGTGGCAGAGAAGTGGTGGCATCGGCGTTGGCTTCGTCGGGGAGTTCCTGCAGCTGAATCGCCAGATCGGAGGTTGTTATCAAATCATCTCTGGCGAGAACAACAGCCCTTTGAATGATGTTTTCCAGCTCACGGACATTGCCCGGGTAGTGATATTTCAGTAAAAGGTCCAGGGCTTCTTTTGAATAGGTAAGGGGAGGTCTGTTCTCCTGTTCACAAAATTTCCGGGTAAAATGGTCAATGAAAAGTGGTATTTCTTCACGCCGCTCACGCAAAGGCGGGATGCCAATGGAAATGACATTCAGGCGATAAAAAAGGTCTTCCCGGAATTTTCCTTGCTGGATTAACTGTTCGAGATTTTGATTGGTGGCGGTGATGACCCGGACGTCCACGGCAATTTCGTCCGTACCACCGATCCGCTCAAAGCGGCGTTCCTGCAATACGCGTAAAAGTTTGACCTGCGTAGACAGCGGGATGTCGCCGATCTCATCAATAAAAAGGGTGCCTGACTCAGCCATTTCGAAGCGTCCCTTGCGTTGGCGGTCTGCTCCGGTAAAGGCACCTTTCTCATGCCCGAAAAATTCACTTTCGACCAAATTTTCAGGAACTGCCGCTACATTAACAGCGATAAATGGCTTATCTTTTCGGAGGCTGGCATGGTGAATCGCTCTGGCTAATACTTCTTTGCCGGTTCCACTTTCGCCACGTAGCAAGATCGTTGCCCGGCTTTGCGCGGCTCTGGCAGCCATACTCAGCACCGACTCCATTGCGGCGCTTCCACTGAGCAGCTGGTGGAAGTTGTATTTCGTCTGCAGCGATTCCTTTAATATGCGGTTTTCACTCAGAATCTGTTTACGGTCTAGCACCTTTCTGATAATTATATCCAGGTAGTCCAGGTCAATAGGCTTTTGCAGGTAATCGGTGGCACCGGCTTTCATGACTTCCACCGCATCCTCAATATTCCCAAACGCCGTTATCAGGATGATATCTATCTCCGGGTTGAGGTGTTTGATTTCCCCGATGAATTCCAAGCCGTTCATCTCCGGCATACGGTAGTCTGTCAGGACAATATCAATCATGTGTTGCCTGAGAATAGCCAGACCATCGTTCCCGTTAGCGGCTTTAAGAACCTGAAATCCCTGTTTCTTCAGGTAATTCGCCAGCATATTCAATTGTGTGATTTCGTCATCAACAATCAGGAGAGAGTAGTCGTTCATTAATGTTCCTCAAATGGTAATAATATCCGGAAAGTCGTCCCCTTTTCCGGGTTTGATTCGACAATGATTTTGCCATCGTGCTGCTGAACAATCTGACTGACGATCGGTAAGCCCATGCCGGTGCCATTTCGTTTCGTGGTAAAGTAGATATCGAAAATTTTCTGCAGGTTCTCTTCGGAAATTCCGCTTCCGGTATCAGAGACTGAGATTTCGTAATGGTTGTCGGTCTTATGGGCAGATAGCCGGATTTGACCGTTGGGCGGGGTGGCATCCAGGGCGTTCTGGAGCAGATTCAGAAGCGCCTGCTTCATTTGCTGGGGATCAATCAGAAGCCTGGCGTTGTTTTTCACCTGGATCGAAAAGGCGATATTCTGTACGGTGCTGCTGCTTTTAAACAGCCGCCCGATTTCATGCAAAAAATCACGAATATCGGTGGGTTGTCTTTGCAGAGCAGCCGGTTTGGCAAAGTGTAAAAACTGCTGAATCGTCTGATTGATTCGTTTGGTCTCGGTGATAATTGAGACGGTAAGTTCATCAAATTCCTTTTGTTCTTCTTCATTATCACAGGGTCGGAACTCTTTCTGCAGACGTTGGGCGATAATGCCGATGGCGTTAATCGGATTGCGAATCTCGTGGGCGACGCCGGACGCCAATTCACCCATGGCGGTCAGCTTTTCCTGACGCAGCAGCTGTTCTTCGAGGTGTCTTTGGGCTGTCATATCCGTGGCGATTAAAATGACAGTTTCAATTTCACCAAGGTGATTGCGAACAATGGACGTGGCTAAATTCAGAATTTTACGGTTGCCCTTCAAGTTGAGTAAAAAATGATGCGCACGACTGGTCTTTCCGGTCTCCAGTGTATCAAGAATGGATTCGAGACATGGCAGGCGTATTTCAGGCAGGGACTTGCCGATGACCTTTTCGGGCGGGATTTCAAACAGCTCTGCGGCAGCGATGTTAAAAATTGTCACTGTGCCGTTCTTGTCAGCGGCAACTACGGCATCTTTCAGATTTTCCAAAATTTTACCGGTATACGTTTTAACGCGTTGATAGGATTCCGCCAGAATCCTCGTATTCTGGTTGGCGACCATGACACTGAATCCGATCAGCCCAATAAACAAAAATATCAACGCTGTGATAATAAACCGCAGGCGAATGTTCGTTAAAATTCGCCGGTATTCATCCATTGGCAAGCCGATCCGGTAAACCCCGATATACTGTCCGCGGAAAAAGAAGGAGCCGGCGATTTCGAAAACCGGCATTGCACCAACCTCATAAATGCGGGCATCTTTTTTCATGGCAATGGAAATATCCAGGAGAAACGGGTCCATTAAGACAGGGTCAAGGTCCGGTAAATTATCGCTGCCCATCAATGTACCGTAATCATCCTGCAGGGCGATATAGACGATATCGTTCTGCTGCATAATGGTCTTGATTAATTTACCGGGTCCATCCACATTTTCTCTGGAGAATGCCTTTTTTTCATACTCAATAATTGCGCGCTCACTGCTGACCATCAGTGCGTCCAGCAGAAGAAAACCACCCTCTTTTATCATCTCCAGCAGGTCTTTTTTCGATTGGTAATATTCGAAACCGGCAAAACCGCTGTATAACACGAGGAGAACGATCCCGAGAATCAGAATCGTCCGGGTGGAAACAGTCGCGCGTAGTTCAGATTCAGTTTTTGGAGATGATTTCATATTCAATGTCAATAATTTATTCAAAAATTTTCTGTTTTAAAATCGGTCGTGTCCTATCGGATCAATTTTCAGTATGGACGAAAGGTAATAATAGCAACGCCGTACCGGTCAAACCGATGGACAGGATAAACGGCATATTCATGCCCACCTGATCCCAGAGCAGTCCGGCAATCAGCGATGCCGGGAAGGCGCAGAGCCCGGTGACCATCTGATAAATTCCGAGGTAACTGGCGCGCAGCGTAGCCGGTGCCAGCTCCGTAACGATGGCTTTCTGGACCGGCTCGATGGCGCCTTTGTGCATCCCAAACAGAACAAAAATTGAGATTACCGCCAGAATATGATGGGTTACTAAAACGGTGATGCCGATGAAGATCCAGAGACAAAAAGAGATCGCCATGACGGTTTTATGACCGATGATGTCTGCCAGTTTACCGAAGGGAAATGCCGCCAGCGATGCCGTTCCGGTGTAGATCAGGTAGAGAACCGGCACGAACGCCGTCCGGAAGCCGAATTCTTTGGCGTAGATCAACAGAAAAGAATAGCTGAAAGAGCCGACGGCAAAAATGGCACTGAGAATTAGAAACAGAATGAAATTCCGCTTTAGTCGGACTGTCAGCCGGAGGTCGGCTTTGGTGCGCGCCGGAGGCTTGATTTCGTGGATGTTTCGGAGGATTAATACGACGCTGATCAATGACGGGATTGCCGCCAGCGCAAACAGCAGCCGGTAGCCGAAAATTTTAAAGAAGACGATACAGATCAGGATTCCAAACACCGCACCCAGATGGTCGGCGGAGCGCATAATCCCGAATATTTTACCGCGGGTCTTACTTGTAGAAACATCTGCCAGAATTGCATCTCGCGGGGCGCTGCGGATTTTTCCGGCCCGGTCCAGTATGCGGAAAGGAATCAAATGAGGCCAGGCTGTTGATAAAGCGTAACCGATCCGGGAGATTGCGCCCATCAAATAACCGGTCCAGATGAAGATTTTACGCTTTTTCGTCCTATCGGAAAGGTAACCGGAGAGGGCTTTAGAGATTGAGACAATTGCATCGCCGAGCCCATCAATAAAGCCCAGAACCGCCATGTTGGCGCCGAGGACTGATGTAACAAACAATGGCCATATCGGGTAAATAATGTCGGAACCAAGATCATTTAGAAATGAAGCCAGGGCGAAAGTCTTGACGGTTTTTTTTGTTTCGGTTGAACGCTGATTCCGCATAATTCTTATGACGGTAGCATTCTTTTATTAGGACAATATTTCATAGAGGTATTATACACAAACTTTTGCTAATTTATAAGGGCTAAATTTGATAACTTTAGCCGATTTTAACGTTACCAGGAAGCGAAGTATGAAACAGAAAATAAAGTCAATTGTATTGGAATATTTTGGATTGGCGGTCGGTTCGTCGATAATGTCGCTGGGGCTGGTGCTTTTTCTGATTCCCGGAAAAATTGCGCCCGGCGGCGTCAGCGGGATCGGGATTGTGCTGCATCATCTGTTCAATTTGCCGGTGGGATTGGTAATGCTGCTGTTTAACATACCGCTTTTTATCCTGGGTTTGAAAATTCTCGGTAAGCAGTCTGGCGCCCGGACCTTTTTTGCATTCCTTACGGTTTCGGTTACCACCGATTTTTTTGATAAGGGTTTGCAGCTGGGAGCGGCGACGGAAAACCTGCTGCTGACATCGATTTTTGGGGGCATTTTGCTGGGAATCGGTCTGGGTATAGTGTTCCGCTTCAAGGGCACGACCGGCGGTTCGGACATTGTCGGACAGATTATTCATAAATACTCAAACCTGACAGTGGGTACCTCGATTCTAATTGTGGATTTTTTCATTATCAGTTTTGCCGGCTTTGCCTTCCGTGATCTCAATCTGGCGCTTTACGGTTTTATCAGTCTTTACTTTTCCAGTAAGGTGCTGGATGTGTTACTGGATGGTTTTGATTATGCCCGGTCGTTTTACATTATTAGTGACAAGCAGGTGGAAATAATCGAGGCAATTACGAAGGAGATGGGGCGCGGCGGGACGGAGATTCTGGGAAACGGGTTTTATACCCGAAAGGAGCGTAACATTCTGTTTACGGTGGTAACTCGTAAGGAGGTTGCCATACTGAGACAAATTGTGCGCCAGATTGATCCCGATTCCTTTGTGATCATTGCCAATGTACACGAAGTTCTGGGTGAAGGCTTCCGCCCGCGGGTTTGAGTGTTGAGGCTTGAACCTTTGCGGCTTATATTGTATCTTTAAATCCCTGTTAACGCCGAACTAACAACAGGAAAAAGGATGAAAAAACGAATTACAGTTCAAATTGACGCTCTGGAAAAGTTCGTCGTCGAGATATTAAAGCATAACGGTCTCTCGGCAGAAAATGCCGCCATCACGGCAGACGTCCTGATTGCCGCCGATCGCCGCAATATCGAATCCCACGGCGTCGCCCGACTGAAACGGTATGTGGATGGGATTCAAAGCGGAATTATCAAGCCGGAATGCCGACTTGATATTCTCCGGGAAACACCGGTATCGCTGGTGATTGACGGGAACGGTGGGATGGGGCAGCCGGTCGCCTATAACGCCATGCGGAGATGCATTAAAAAAGCAAAGGCGAATTTCATTTGCTTTGCTTCGGTTCGCAATTCCAATCATTACGGTATTGCCGGTTACTATACACTGATGGCGCTGGAGGAAAATCTGATTGGTGTGTCTATGACGAATTCAGCACCACTGGTCGTCCCGACCTTTGGCAAAGATGCGGTAATCGGTACCAATCCGATCTCCATCGGTTTTCCTTCCGGAAAGGAACGTCCCTTTCTGCTGGATATGGCGACGTCAACAGTGCCGCGCGGCAAGTTGGAGGTTTATGCGAGGACAGGAGCGGCTATTCCTGATGTCTGGGCTTGTGATTCCGAGGGGAATCTGACGGATAATGCCACTCTGGTTCTGGACAATTTGAGCAGTCGCAAAGGTGGCGGGCTGTTGCCGCTGGGTGGCAGCTCGGAATTGACCGGTGGTCATAAAGGGTATGGGCTCAGTACGGTAGTGGATATTCTGTCCGGGATATTGTCGTCGGGTGCAGTCGGTCTCGAGGTCTATGGTAAAAAGGGCAAGCCTTCGGAGGTCTGCCATTTCATCGGTGCGATCAATCCGGAAGCCTTTGTAGATTTGGATGAATTTCAGACCGGAATGGATGCCTATATCCGTATGCTGAAAGCCGCCCCCACCACTGCTGGTCATAACCGGATTTACATTGCCGGAGAAAAGGAATATGATGCGATGGAGCGCAACCGTACGACGGTGATCCTGCAGGATAAAGTATTTATGACACTGAATGAAATCGGTGCCGCATACGGATTGACACTGGTGAAGGATGTGTAGTATATAAGCAATAGAAAGGAATAATATGACGAAACAACCGAATAGTACGATTGGAAATCTGGTTGCCAATACCATCCGCTTTTTAGCGGCGGATGGTGTCGAGAGAGCGAATTCCGGACACCCCGGCATGCCCATGGGAATGGCGGATTGTGCCTATGTTCTGTGGCATAATTATCTTCGGTTCAATCCCGCTGACCCCACCTGGCTCGGACGGGATCGCTTCGTGCTCTCCGCCGGACATGGCTCTATGCTTCTGTATTCTCTGCTGCATCTGTATGGTTACGATTTGTCCCTGGAGGAATTGAAGAATTTCCGGCAGTGGGGTTCCAAAACCGCCGGTCATCCGGAGTATGGTGAGACACCGGGAGTGGAGACCACCACAGGTCCACTCGGTCAGGGATTTGCCACGGGAGTTGGCATGGCGCTGGCGTCGAAAATCGCAGCGGCGAAATATGGCGTTGAGCTCTTTGGCTCACAGCGAGTTTACGGAATTGTCAGCGATGGTGATCTAATGGAAGGAGTTTCTTCCGAGGCTGCTTCCCTTGCAGGACATCTGGGATTGGGGAATATCATTTATTTCTACGATGACAATCATATCTCCATTGAAGGGGCTACCGAGTTGGCGTTTTCCGAGTTGGTTAGCATGCGCTTTGAGGCATATGGCTGGCAGGTACTGGAAATTGATGGTCATAATCACGCGGAAATTGCCGGTGCTCTTGAAAAAGGGATTGCTGAAGCGGAGAGACCGACTCTGATTAAAGCCCGTACCCATATCGGATATGGTGCACCGAACAAAGCCGATACCGCTGGTGTGCATGGTGCACCGCTTGGTGCCGAAGAGCTAAGAGCCGCCAAGGAGAATCTCGGCTGGCTAACGGAACCGGCGTTTTACATCCCCGGCGAGGTAGCGGAATTGTTACAGAAAAGAGTGGGCGAGTTAAAAGTTGATTATGATAATTGGATGCAGCGGTTTACTGCGGCGCGTCAGAAATCCAGAGAGCTGTTTCAGCCGCTGGATTCCGACTGGCTTGCGGCACAAATTCAGAAGCTCAGTGCTGACCTGAATCGTTCATTTCCGGGCGAGTCCGCGGCTACCCGCAAACTTTCGGGCGCCGTCATGCAAAAAATTGCCGAATATGTGCCACAGTTCATTGGTGGCTCGGCGGACCTAGCCCCTTCAACCAATACCTACCTAAAGGCTTATCCGTCTATTCAAAAAGGTCTGTTTGACGGGCGCAATCTGCATTTTGGGATTCGCGAACACGCCATGGGGGCAATTTTGAATGGAATGGCGCTTTACGGGGGTATCATTCCCTTCGGCGCTACTTTTTTGCAGTTTGCCGATTATATGCGACCGGCGATCCGTCTGGCGGCGATGATGGGCATCCGCGTGATCTATGTCTTTACTCATGACAGCATTTTTTTAGGTGAAGACGGACCGACCCATCAACCGGTGGAGCATCTGTCTGCTTTGCGGGCGATCCCCAATCTGACGGTTATTCGACCGGCGGATGGAGCCGAAGTCGCCGGTGCCTGGATTACAGCCCTTAAGAATACAGCAGGACCGACGGCATTGATTTTGACCCGTCAGGGTGTTCCGGCAATTCACGAACCCGGCAGTTTTCAGATCGGGACGGTGGCGAAAGGTGCCTATGTCATTAAAGAGTCATCGGCACATCCGGAACTGATTCTCTGTGCCAGCGGTTCGGAGGTAGGGCTGGCTTTGGAGGTGAAAAAACTCATGGGAGAGAAAGGAAGATCCACCCGTGTGATCTCTGTGCCGTCAATCGAGCTGTTGTTACAGCAGCCCGAAGAATATCGGCAGCAATTGTTTCCTGAGGATGTACCGGTAGTTGTGATGGAAGCCGCCAACCTGATGGGCTGGGGTGATATAATCCGCGGACCGTTGCTGAAAATCGGTGTTGAGCAATTCGGCAGGTCGGCGCCGGCAAAAGTGCTGAAAGAAAAATTCGGATTTACACCGGAAGCCGTTGTCGAGAAGATCAGGCGGTCTTTTTTTCCCGATTAAAAACCCTCCCAAGGATTAAAAAAGCCCCCAAATTTTTGGGGGCTTTTAGATTAGCGATGAAATATTCTATAAAACATTCATCCGGTGGGCGCGTTTGGCTGCTTTTGCCCGGCGCATTCGTTTCTCCGCACTGGGTTTAACGAAATAGGCGTTCTTTTTGACATCCTTGAGAATCCCGGCTTTTTCAAACTTCTTCTTGAATCGCCGGATAGCTTTTTCAAGATTCTCGCCGTCGTGTACTGTAACCTGTACCATTTATTGAATTCACCTCCTTTCGTTTTAACCCAAATAGGATCGTAATTTTTTGCTGCGTGATTTATGACTTAAACGTCGTATGGCGTTTTCTTTAATCTGTCGGATGCGCTCGCGGGTCAGGTTGAATTCCTCACCGATTTCATTCAGAGTCAGGGCGTATTCACGATCAATTCCGAAGTACATCTTAATCACATCGCGCTCCCGTTCTTTGAGTGTATTCAGAGCGTCGCGGATTTCCTGTCGCAGAGATTCGTGCATTAAATCGGTATCCGGTGTGGGTTGGGCGTCATCTTCAATGACATCAATCAGGGAATTTTTTTCACCATCACGAAAAGGTGCATTCAATGACTGGTGTTTGCGGGAGATTCGGATGGCGTCGGAAACCTCATCGGATTTCAGGTCCAGTCCCTGGGCAATTTCGTCCTGGCTGGGGGCGCGTTCGTACTGCTGCTCCAGATTTTCGGCTTCCCGTGTAATTTTCGTAATTGTGCCGACCCGGTTCAGGGGTAAGCGGACAATCCGGGAATGCTCCGCCAGCGCTTGGAGAATGGACTGACGAATCCACCAGACAGCGTAGGAAATAAATTTAAATCCGCGGGTTTCGTCGAAACGCTCGGCGGCTTTGATCAGCCCGAGATTTCCTTCATTAATCAGGTCGGTAAGTGGCAATCCCTGACCCTGGTAATCCTTGGCGACGCTGACCACAAAACGTAAATTGGCTTCGGTCAATTTTTTCAACGCCTCGCGGTCGCCTTTTTTCAGTTGTTGCGCCAGCTCGATTTCCCGCTCCGGAGTGAGTGGCTCAAAGTTGCAGATCTCTTCGAGGTATTTGCTTAATGCACGGTTGCTATCGGAAGATGATTTTGATGATTTCGCCGACATATGCCTCCATTTCAGCAAATCGGTTAAAAATAAAACCGCACAATATACAATTTTTTAAACCGATTGTCAACGTCTTTGGGCGGCATTTTTGATTCCTTTTGACAATACAATTTAGACGGACAATGCTTTAAAAGGTTACAATTTTCGTTGGCAATAAATATATTTGATCCGGTCTTGATTATCTGGGCGAAAGTTCTTACAATCGGGGCGTTCTTTTTTTAAGAATGAAAGTCTATGATTCAGTTAATTAATCTCGGTATTCAGTTTGGCGGAAAGATACTCTTTCGGGATGTCTCGTTGAATCTGACGCTTGGGCGTCGCTACGGGATCGTCGGCGCCAATGGTTCCGGGAAAACAACCCTTTTAAAGTTGATCAGTGGTGAGCTGGAGCCATCGGAAGGCGAAATCCGGATTTCCACGAATCTCCGCATCGGTTTGTTGAAGCAGAATCAGTTTAAGTATGAAAATGATGCCCTGATGGATGTGGTTTTGATGGGCAGGGGATCACTCTGGAAATTGCTGAAAGAGAAACGGGAGCTGGAAGCCCGTGTCCGTTTAACCCAGCAGGAGGGAAGTCGCCTGGCGGAGCTGGAACATAAATTGTCCGCCCAAAACGCCTACAATGCCGAAGGACAGGCGGCAATTTTATTGAAAGGGTTGGGTTTGCAGCAGCTGCAACTAACTCAACCTATGTCTACTCTGTCGGGCGGATATAAACTGCGGGTGCTGATTGCCCAGTGTCTGTTCAGCGCTCCCGATATTTTGCTGCTCGATGAACCGAACAATCATCTGGATATCTATTCCATTGCCTGGCTGGGTGAATATCTGAAAGAGTTTAAGGGAATCGTGCTGGTTGTCTCCCATGACCAGTATTTTCTCGACCGGATTTCGACGCATATTATTGATATTGACTACGAAACCATTAAAATCTATCCGGGAGATTACACCACATTTTTAAAAGATAAGCAGCGTGACGAGGAGCAGAAACGCCTCGAAATCGAACGTCTAGAAAAAAAGCGTCAGGAGCTGCGGGCATTTTACGAGCGTTTTCGAGCCAAGGCGACCAAAGCCCGTCAGGCAGTCAGCCGCAAAAAGCAGATGGACCGGATGGCGGATATTATCATTAAACGCAGCTCCCGGCAGCAACCCCACTTTTCGTTTACAATTAAGCGATCTTCCGGTCAGCAGGTTCTGGAAGTTGCCGAACTGCAAAAATACTACGGGGACTTACGGGTGCTTGCTGGTCTAAGCTTTGTGGTGAACCGGGGAGACCGGATTGCGGTTATCGGACCGAACGGTGTCGGTAAATCAACCCTGATTAAAATCCTGGTTGGTGCGCTTGAAGCAGATGGGGGCAGCCTTAAATGGGGACACGAATGCGATATCGGCTATTTACCTCAGAATCACCGGGAAATGATCGGATCAGGGACAACAGTATATGACTGGCTTTACGCCCACACGCCGGCAGAAAAGATACCGACTTTGCGTGCGGTGCTGGGGCAGGTTTTGTTCAGCGCTGATGATATTTATAAATCCGGCGACATCCTGAGTGGCGGGGAAGCCGCCCGCCTGATTTTTGCGAAGCTGCTCATTAATCAGCACAACGTACTGGTATTGGATGAACCGACGAATCATTTGGACCTGGAAGCCATCGGGGCACTTGAAAAAGACCTGCTTCGTTTTCCGGGAACCCTTATTTTTGTCAGCCATAATCGCTGTTTTCTGAATCGTCTGGCAACCGGGATTTTAGAACTGCGTTTTGACGGTTATTCATTTTATCCGGGAAATTATGACGACTTTCTGGCACGGGAACAGCAGGATTATCTTGAGCGGGACATCAAAACCCGGATTAAGCAAAAAACCGATAAAAATAGTCTGACAAGTGAAGCGGACCGATCGAAACAGCTGATTCGGGAGCGCAGAACACTTTTTAAAGAGTTATCCCGGATAGGTCAAAAGATTGTTCAATCAGAGGAGCGTATCGCGGGGATTGAGCATCGGATTCGGGAGGTCGAGGCGTTATTCGCTGAATCCGATATTTATGCTGCAGAACGGCAGGCGGAATTTCAGCAGACCTATCAGGAATACCAGATGCTGAAAAATGGACTTGAGGCAGAAATACATCAATGGGAAAATAAGCATGCGGAGAATGAGCGGCTTGAAAACCGGATTGCCGAGATTGATGCACAATTGGAGTGCTGAGCCAGGCAGTGGAATATTGCATGCAAAGGGGATTCTCGTTATATTGTGACTTGGGCATGAATCGGATAATAATCATAAAAACAGACTGCGGGATAGTATATGCATAGACCGGTTTTTTTGAAACAGAAGGTGATGCTGAAGGTTCTTTATGCGCTGATTCCGGTCGGGCTGGTGGGGATTTATTATTTCGGCTGGCGGATTCTGGCGAATGTTGCCGTCGCAGCACTCTTCTGTTTTTTAACCGAGTGGTTCATGACAGCGAAACGGAAGGGTAAAATCAGTTATGCCGTCTTCGTAACGGCTGTCCTATACGGTCTGTCGCTGCCCCCGACGATGCCTTTCTGGATGACGGCGGTGGGAGCGGGGGTGGGTATCCTGTTCGCCAAAGAAGCCTTTGGCGGTTTCGGGAAGAATATTTTCAATCCGGCAATCGTAGCCCGGGCTTTTGTCTATGTTTGTTTCCCTGTTGAATCCACTTCCCGTTTTGTGCCTGTATTCAGCGGTTTCTCAGGTGGTTTTACCAGGTGGAGCTATGGTGCATTGAATCGCCTGCCTGCGCTGATTTCAGAGGCGGATCTGAAACTGGCAGATGCGATTTCCGCCGCGACGCCCATGTGGTCCCGGCGAGATTTTGGGTTTGTGACAAGCACCCGGAATCTCTTTTTCGGAAATATCGGTGAAGTATTCAGCGTGGATGGAACTGCCAGAGTATTGACAGCCGGTTCGGCAGGAGAAGTATGTGCGCTGGTTATCATTCTGGCGGCGATTTATCTGATTTATACCAAAACTGCTCAATGGCGGTTGATGGCGGCGACACTGATCGGGGCTATCGGTCTGAATATTATTCTCCGGTCCGGGCTGGGAATTGAAGCGGTACCGCCGCTGCTGTTTACTCTTTTTTCAGGCGCCTTGTTATATGCAGCGGTGTTTATGGTGACGGACCCCGTCAGTGCTCCAAAATTGCCTCTGTCCCAGTGGATTTACGGGGTTTTCATCGGGATAATGATCGTATTTTTCCGATACAAAGCCGTTTTTGCCGGCGGAGTAGCGTTTGCCATTCTGCTGGGTAATACCGTCGCACCGTCGCTGGACCTCTGGATCAAACGGTTGCGAATGAAAAAAACGGCGGAGCAGAAATGAATCGGAATTCTGCCGCGTATATATTTATTTTCATTTTGGTAATCAGCATCGTTTTCGGAGCGGGCGTGTCAGTAGTGCATTACGTGACCCTGGATACGCTGGCGAAAAATGAAGCCCTGAACCGCAACCGCGTAGTTTGTAACGCCTTTTTATTACCGGTCGAAGGTGATGCACCCGAGGTATTTCAAAAGGCGATTGATACTCACATTGAGATAAAAACTCTGACGGCTAAGGGAATGAGCTATCCCACGTTCTTTCGAAAAAGCAGCGCCGGTCCGGAGGTGGGTTTTGTGTTTTCCGGGATGGGATTCTGGGACAAAATTGAAGGCATCATTGTCCTCAGTTCGGATTTGAGTAAAGTGGTCAATATTCAGTTCCTTGATCAGAAAGAGACGCCGGGGCTGGGTGCCCGTATCGAAGAGCCATGGTTTACCGACCAGTTTAAGGGGTTGACGTTGGATTGGACTGGTGAGGAGAATCGCCGGCTGATTGTGGGCGCTTCTTCAAACTCCGGGGCGCAGAATCGGGTGGATGCGATTACCGGCGCCACGCAGACCTCCATTGCGCTGGAAAAATTGTTGAATGACGAATTGAACCGTTTTCGAATGGTATACCGTCGCTCTCAAGCGGGAGATGACCGATCCAATGGCTGATTCACCGAAAAAAATCCTGACCAAGGGTCTGTGGGAAGAGAATCCCATTTTCCGTCAGGTGCTGGGAATCTGCTCGACGCTGGCGGTGACCAACCTACTGGCGAACACCCTCTTTATGTGCTTCGGTGTTATTTTTGTAACATCGCTGTCCAACCTGACGATTTCGGCGTTACGCAATCTGATTCCCCGACGAATCCGGATGATTGTGCAGGTGCTGATTATTGCCAGTTATGTGATGATGGTGGACATTCTCATCAAAGCCCTAAACCCCGATATTCACCGGTTTATCGGTCCCTATGTCGGTTTAATCATCACCAATTGCATCATCATGGGGCGGGCGGAAGCCTTTGCCAGTCAGAATCGTCCCTGGTCGTCGTTTCTGGACGGCATCGCCATGGGGCTGGGCTACTCACTGGTCCTGATTGCCATCGCTTTGATCCGGGAGCCGCTGGGGTTCGGTACCCTGCTCGGTTATAAATTGCCGGCGCGGGATGTCTGGTGGCACCAGTGGACTATCATGGTCATGCCGCCGGGTGCTTTTTTTATGCTGGCGCTGGCAACCTGGGTCGGTCGCAGCCTGTCACCGATTAAGCCGGGAAGGAGAACCTGATATGAGCGCACTCCAGGATATGAGTCTCTTTTCCTCAATGGTACTGATTTTCATATCAGCGGCTTTCACCGATAATATCCTACTGGTGCGTTTTCTGGGAATGTGTTCCTGTCTGGGTGTTTCGAAAAAGGTGGACACCAGTATCGGACTCGGGACGGCGGTGATTTTTGTAACTGCCTCGACGGCGGCACTGAATTATCTGGTTTATCAGTACATTCTGGTTCCTTTTCAGCTGGAATTTCTCCGCCTGATCACCTTTATCATTGTGATTGCGGCATTCGTGCAGCTCATCGAGATGGTCGTGGAGCGGTTTTCTCCGGCTTTATACAATGCGCTGGGCATATTTTTGCCGCTGATTACTGTTAACTGTGCCATTTTGGGCATTTCACTTTTTATGTTGAACAAACCCTACGGTTTCTGGCAGACCTTTGCCTTCGGGCTGGGTGGTGGTTTTGGGTGGTTTCTCGCCATCACGCTGATCGGCGGGATCCGGGAGAAAATTCGGGAAGAGGCATTGCCGCAGGGTCTGGCGGGTCCCGGAATTACCCTGATCATCATCGGCATCATATCGCTGGCATTTATCGGTTTTTCGGGAATGCTCAAGATTTAATTGCAATGGAGTATACCGGTTGATTCAATCAATCTTGATTGCCACGGGCTTTATCACGATCACAGGGCTGACCCTGGCGCTATTACTGGTGCTGGCTGAGAGACGCATTCTCAATTATGGTGAATGTGAAATCTCGATCAATAACGGTGAAAAGGAGCTGACGGTTCAGGGTGGTGCAACGTTGCTGGCATCTCTGGCTGAAAATGATATTTTCATTCCGTCAGCCTGCGGCGGACGGGGCAGCTGTGCCTATTGCAAACTGAGAGTCCTGGCAGGCGGAGGTGTAATCAGCCCGGTGGAGGAGCCCTATCTGTCCAACGAAGAACGAAAAAATGGTGTGCGTTTATCCTGCCAGGTAAAAGTCCGGAACGACCTGCAAATCGAAATTCCCAAAGAGCTGTTTTCGGTCTGCCGATTTAGCGGTATTATAGAATATAAAAAACCGCTGACCTATGATATTATTGAATTGCGAATTCGGCTGAAACAGCCCGAATCCATTGATTTTGTCGCAGGTCAGTATATTCAGCTGGAATCAGCGGAATACAAAGGGCGGGAATCGGTCATGCGCGCTTATTCAATCGCATCGGTGCCGGCGGATAATCGGTCCATTGATCTGAATATTCGGCTGGTTCCAGACGGTATCTGTACCACCTGGGTTTTCGAGGTTCTAAAGGAGGGACAGGCGGTCCATTTTACCGGTCCCTACGGGGAATTTCGCCTAAGTGATACCGATGCGCCGATTATCTGTATTGCCGGCGGGAGCGGGATGGCGCCGATTTGGAGCATTATTCGGGATATGAAAGATAGAAAAATAGAGCGCGAAACGACCTATTTTTTCGGCGCCCGCAGCCAGGCGGACCTGTTTTATCTGGAAGAATTGCGCCAGCTCGAAAAAGTGCTGCCCTGGTTTACCTTTATACCGGCGCTTTCTGCAGAACCGGAGAATTCCGATTGGAAAGGCGAGAGGGGGCTCATAACCGATGTTGTAAGTCGCCATTTTCCCGATTGCAGCAGGCATGAAGCCTATCTCTGCGGTTCGCCCGGCATGATTGACGCCTGCGTAGCGGTCCTGACGAAAGCCGGGATGCCCGAAGATAAAATATTGTATGATAAATTTACTTAGCGAGAAATGGTATGAAAGAATCTCCCCAAACCAGGTTTTTACAGTCCAATCTGCAGGCATCCAAATTTTCTGCCGGTGGATTTTTAGGAAATGATCAGCGCCCGATTGATGAGATTATTGCCGACGATTTGCGTCAGCTGGAGGAAATTGGTCGAACGGTAGGTGAAGTGGTGCAGTTGTTGAAAAATGCCTATGAAAAAATCCGGAGCGGCTTAGGGAACGATGTTGAACTAAGTAACGGAGTAACCGGTCGGTTTTATGAATCCATGGGACGTATTCCTTCGCCTTTTCGCGGTGACGGTGTCTTTGAAAAGGGTGAGGCAGTGGTTACCGATGAAAACAGCGGGGATTCTTTGATTATCACAAAGTTGGGAATCCATCTGATCGAAAAACATCATTTCTTCCAGGGCGTGGGCTGCCGGTATCGCATTGAACCGCAACAGGTTTTTCAGATATTAACCAAATGATGCAAGGGCGACAAATAGCACACTCTATTTTCATTAAAATTATCATCCTTTGGGTATTGTGCGGTACGACCGGACAGAGTAAGATCGCCATGGTTCAAAAAGGAGCGCTCGGCGGCATGACAGCTGCCCGGCTGTGGGGCGCCCATGTGACGAAAGAGTCCTGGCGAATGGGTGGTTGGCTGGGTGTTTATATCCTAACTCCGGTGGCGGACAATTTATATTTTCGACCGGAATTAAGTCTCTGTATGCGGGGCTATCGCTTGCTGTATGAGAATCCGTCAGACTTGCAGGATGACCTGAGCGAAGCGATTTTAGAATTGACTTACCTTGATCTGCCGCTGCTATTTCAGTCTTCAATCCCGGTTGACAAGGATTTAAATACGGACATTTTTTTCGGTGCATATCTATCCTGGAATATTTCCGCCACAGCCGCCAATAAATTCGGCGACTCGAAAATTGAGGACGAGGTAAATAGTATCCGTAAATACGATTTGGGATTTATTGCCGGCAGTCAGCTCCAGGTGAGCGAGCATTGTTATGCGCAGCTGCGCGGTTGTGCGGGAATTTTACCGGTAAGCGATACAACGAACCCATCCCGGAAATACAATCTCTGGATCGCCGCTGGTCTGCAGTATCGCTTTTGAGACTTTTAATGAAATTGAAAAATCAGGTTGGGAACTTTAAATCAGATTTTGGCGTTTGTAATTATGCAAATAATGCTGAATAAGGTAGTGTCAAAAGTTTTATGAAAAAAGCATTTGAAAAGAGGGAAAGTGATTCTTTGTAAGTTCTTGTCTGTCTTGATCTTGAGCAATCTAAAGGGCTCTGCTCAAGCCAGTCAAGAGTGGGGAGAACGAAAAGGGGAAAAGTATGAAATCTCTACCTTATTGATAAGAAAGAGTTTTCCATACCAATTTAGACAGAGAAATGCTTGAAAATTGAAAAACTTTTGACACTACTCTGAATAAAAGAAGGAGTTAGTATGAAGTATTTAGACTATTTGATTCCAATTCTCACTCTCTTATTCATGCAGTGTGCCGATGATTCCGTCGTCAATACACAAAAAGATACCATCTACGATGACATTGCCGATATATGCTATGTGAACGACCACTTTTTTACCACCAATTACGATCTGTCGGGACATGCCGGCAATCAAATTGACCTGATCCGGTTCAATACGGCGGGTACGCATGTGGATGATGCCTACGATCTGGAGATGAACGGTCAGGGTTTTCTGGCAATGACGACTGACGGTACCGATATTTTCATGCAGTCGCGAAATAACGGCGGGATCATTAAAAGTTCGCTGATTGGGGAGCGCGCCTATATGCGCTGGGACAGTCTCGATGCGAGTAAATGGATGGCTAGTGGAATTTGCTTTCTGCCGCAGAAGGATTCACTGCTGCTGTTGTACCGGAATCTCAGCTGGCAGAAAGAGTACCGGGCGCGCACCGTTAGCAAAATACGACCTCATATAGCCGGCTCCGACCGCCTCTTTTCACTCGACTTTATTGATACGACCAGTCACGGCATCTGGGCGATTGCCCATAAAGACGCCCGGTTTTATATGCTGGGATTGGATACACTTTATAAAGATAAATTAATCATTGCGGATGATGAATTCAATTTCGTGGCGGTTGAAGATATTGCCGACAGTACGGTAGTGGGCTTGTGCTTTAGGGGGGATGATCTCTATTTCAGTTATCGCCCGCGGCGGATCGAATCCTGGGGCAGTTATTAAGTCGGTTACCAGGGAAGGACAACTGCTATCTGGTATCCCTGAAGGTCGCAACTTGTTCTGACCAGTGCGGTACTCTGATCAATTACCCTTAATATAATTGGAATGAACAAAAAAAGCCCGGCGGAAATACCGGGCTTTTCATTATAGAAAGAGACATGTTTACGAATTACGCAATGCCTTGATTTTATCACTCAAATAGGTGATGTGTTTCATCTCCTCTTTGATAATCGCATTGATCTGATCCCTGCCTAAATCCGGCGGTATCAGATCCTGAATACCGTAGTAGAAAACGATAGAGTCTTTTTCCAGTCCGATGGCAAAATTCAGAATATCCACCAAACTCCGTTTGGTGGACAGGTACTCGCTGGGATCGGTGTTCAGGTCGAAGACCACGCCATCGGCGAAAGTGCGCAAATACTGAATCGCACTGGTGTTCAGATCAAACTGGTTTGGTGCGAGTTTCCGGTCGGCGATTTTCTCCTTCAGATAGCTGAAAACGCGTTCATGTTTTTCCTCCATATCCACCAGGTCCAGGAGGAGCAGCTTGTAGTTTTGGTCGCTTACCTGGTTGGCGGCTTTGCGGTAGTACTTCGCGCCGTTGCGTTCGATCTGCTCAGCGATTTCAAATATCTCTTCGATGCTGAACTGTAGGGTCATGGGCTATTCTCCTTCTGAGGGGGGAGGTGTAAACACCCGTTTTCCAAGCTCGCGGTCAATCATCATCAAACCGTTGGCAGAGTCACCCACCCGGCGCAGCATCTGTTCGACTTTGCCGACGCTGCCCTCTTCTTCGACCTGCTCAGCGACAAACCAATCCAGCAGCACTTTCGCCGCATAGTCGTTGACCTCGATGGCGAGCTTCATCAGATCGTTAATTTTTCCGGTAATGAACTCCTCATGAGCCAGAGCATCTTTAAAAGCCTCGAGGGGTGATTTCCAGTTTGTTTTCAAGATTTCCAAATTCTGGAGTTCGACCTTCACGCCACGCTCGTGGATAAAATTGAAAAATTTGTGAGCGTGCATGATTTCTTCCTGTGCCTGAGCGGTCATCCACTGTGCCATACCGTCCAGTCCTTCGGCGCTAAAATAGGAGACCATAGAATAGTAAATATAAGCTGACTCGAGCTCGTGTTTGACCTGTTCATTGAGTTTTTTATAAAGTTTCTCATTGAGTTTCATCACTCTTATCCTTTCCATAAACCATGAACGTTACAGTATTCCCGGGCGCTGACTTTGTTTGCCTTTACGTAAAAATGCGCTACTGGTTCGTCGCCGGGCTTTAAAAACTGGCGGTAGGATTTGCCGTCGGCGATCAGTTCGATCCATTCGATATAATGGGCTTCAACCATGGGATGCAGCGTACTGCCAACTGTCACCTTGTAGCCGTTTTCCGTCTTTTCGATTACGGGTACATGTTTTTCAGTGGAAGAATCAGCGGTTTGTTCTTTCAGCAATGTCATCGGCTGACCGCAGCAGACCAGTTCGCCGCCGCCGGCATGCAAGACTTCGACGATATTTCCACAGATCTCACATTTGTATACCTGTTTTTTCGCAATCATTTTGTCCTCCTGATTTTTTAAATTTTAGAGTGATTTACGCAAATAACGTTATAAAAATATACTGTGAAAGGGATGGTTGCCATGACTACTTTCGAAAATATACGAAATCTGATCATTAAAGTCTAAAATCTTTCTGCACAGGATAAATATTTTTGGAAAATCGGATTCTTCTGGTATATTCAAAACCCAGATATAGAGCAGGAACCGGAGAGAAGATTGATGAATCAGACCGCACATATGAATGACACTAAAAATTCGAGTTCCGATTTATCCGGAGCCGTAATGAAAGCCCGGCACGCCCAGCAGATTTGGGCAGCTATGCCAGTTAGAGAACGGGTTCGAAGAATCCGAAAAGTACGCGATTTGCTGGTGGAGCGGGGGAATGCAATCGCCGAAACCATAAGTGCCGAAACAGGCAAGGTATTGACTGACGCGCTAGCGGCGGAAGTGCTTCCGGCGGCTCTGGCGGTTTCCTATTATTGTAAAAATGCCGGGCGATTTCTGAGCCCAGAAAAGCTCCGGAGCGGTAACCTGGCTCTGTCTTACAAACGGAGCAGATTGTATCGGCAACCTTTTGGCGTTATTGGGATCATCTCACCCTGGAATTATCCGTTTGCGATTCCCTTTTCGGAAATTGTCATGGCGCTGCTGGCGGGCAATGCCGTCCTCTTGAAAACCGCCAGCAATATGCCGGCGGTTACACAGAAACTCATAGAGTGTATCGGGTCGGCGGATTTGCCGGACGGATTGTTCCAAAACATTGATTTGCCTGGTCAACTGGCGGGCGATGCACTGCTGGACGGTGGCATTGACAAACTGTTTTTCACCGGCTCCGTGGCGACCGGAAAATATCTGATGGAAAAGGCTGCGGAAAGCCTGACGCCCCTGGTACTTGAATTGGGCGGCAATGATGCCATGATTGTGTGTGCGGATGCCGACCTGGAGCGGGCAGTTGAAGGAGTGATATGGGCTGGATTTTCCAGCGCCGGGCAATCCTGCGGCGGCATTGAGCGAATTTATGCCGATGAGGAAATCCACGATCTGTTTATTGAAAAACTAAAGCAGCGGATCGCAAAAATACACACTGAGGGCAGTCCCTATGAACGAGAACTCGGCGCCATCACGACGGAAAAACAGTATCGGCACATCAAAAAGCAGGTCAACGAAGCGCTGGAAAAGGGAGCGGTGATTGCAGCTCAGTCGGAAATACCGACTGATGGTAAGCGGCGTTACTTTCCGGCTACGGTGCTGGTGAATGTCACCCATGATATGACGGTCATGCGGGATGAGACCTTTGGTCCGGTTGTCGGGATCATGCCGTTTAAGACAACTGAAGAAGCGGTTCATCTGGCGAACGATTCCTATCTGGGGTTGACCGGCTCAGTTTGGTCAAGGAACCGTAAAAAGGCAATTGCAATCGGTCGGCAGATCGAAGCCGGGGTCATCACAATCAATGATCACCTGATGAGTCACGGTTTGCCGGAAACTCCCTGGGGCGGTTTCAAACAGAGCGGGATTGGACGGACGCATGGCAAACCGGGTTTTGACAAGATGACGCAGCTCCAGGTGGTCGTGGACGACCGGCTGTCATTTGCCCGGAAAAATCTCTGGTGGTTGCCCTATTCGCGCAAACTGTACGATGGTTTATCCGGTCTGATACAATTTATGTATGGAAGAGGATTTCGACGGAGGTTTATTGGATTGAAGAACCTGATAAAGATTTTTTTCCGGATCTTTTAATTTTCATCACAGGATAGGTATATATTATTCTGCGGCTGAATAATTATTGCTTTTCGATGCAGAAACAGTTATTTTTCATTCCATGCGTGATTTGTACAATAGTCGCAGGGATTTAGTATTTTCTATTGGGTTATGTAATAGAGATAGTAAATTAGTAGAACTTACATATATTGAAATAATAATGTTTCAAGGAGAACGCGGATGTGCGGAATTTTTGCCTACGCCGGACCGGGAAACTGCGCCGAAGTAATTATTAACGGCTTGAAATCTTTGGAATACCGTGGCTACGATTCCTGGGGAATTGCGCTAAAAACCAAAAACAATATTGAATTAAAAAAGAGTGTGGGAAAAGTATCGGAAGCCACCGAACTGGAAGCGGTTAAAGCCTATGCCGGCATCGGACATACCCGGTGGGCAACCCACGGCAATGTCTCAATCGAGAATTCACACCCTCACACGGATTCGGAAAAACGCATTTATGTGGTTCACAACGGTATTATTGAAAATGTCGCTGAACTGCGCAAGTTTGTCAGCGGCGATCGGTTTTACTCAAAAACCGATACGGAAATTATTCCCAAGCTGATTGCCCGGTTGCTGAACAGATACTCATTTCCGGCGGCGGTAAAAGAGGTGGTTGGAAAGCTGCGGGGCAATTTTGCCTTTGTGGCAATTGACCGGGACAGCAATTATCTGGTTGCCGCCCGCAACGGTAGCCCCATTGTGGCGGCTCTGAATCGCAATAAATTCTATATTTCTTCGGATTTACAGTCGCTGGTTCCTTACACAGATAAGGCGTTTCTGATGAATGATGGCGAGATGGCGATTTACAATTTGGATGATAGCTCGGTGGAATTTTATAATTTCCTCGATCGTAAAGAAATCATTAAAGTTCAGGAAAACTACAGTGTACAGTTCGGCGATTGTCGGCGCGGTGATTTTAAACATTTTATGCTCAAGGAAATATTTGAGCAGCCGGTGCGGCTCCGGCAGACTTTTGAGGTAAATGTCACCGATTTTGACATCCGCTTTGCCCAGCCTTTGGGAGCCGGTATTTTTAAAGATATCAACCGGATCGTGATTATCGCCTGCGGGACCTCCTGGCATGCCGGCTTGGTGGCGGAATATTGGCTGGAATCGCTGGTGCGAATGCCGGTAGAGGTGGAATATGCATCGGAGTTTCGCTACCGGAGTCCGGTCCTCTCGGCTGACACGCTGATAATCGCCATCAGTCAGAGTGGCGAGACGGCGGATACGATTGCCGGAATAAAAGAGGCGAAAGAACTCGGTGCCCGGGTGCTCTCTGTTTGCAATGTCCCCGGCAGTACAATCGCTCGTATCAGCGACGCCACGGTCTTCACTCAAGCCGGGCCCGAAATCGGCGTGGCTTCCACCAAGGCATTTACAACCCAGCTGGAGATGCTGTTTTTATTGACCCTCTATCTGGCGCAATACAGGCAGAAAATCAGTCCCAAAGATGTGATTAATTATCTGAAAAATTTAGCCGAGATTCCAGAAAAAATGGAGCGGGTACTGGGCAAAACGGAGCAGATTATTAAAATTATGGAAGCCCATTATACCGTGTCAAATGCGCTGTTTCTCGGACGGGGTGTCAATTATCCGATTGCCCTGGAAGGAGCGTTGAAATTAAAAGAGATCAGTTATATTCATGCCGAAGGTTATCCGGCAGCCGAGATGAAACATGGTCCCATTGCGCTGATTGACCGTCACATGCCGACAGTTTTTATCTGTATTCGTGATCAATCCTATGAGAAAGTGCTGTCCAACATTCAGGAGGTCAAAGCCCGCAACGGCATCGTCATTGCAGTCGCCAACGACAATGACAAACGGATCACAGAGCTGGCTGACCACGTCATTTTTATTCCGGAAACTATCGTCGAACTCAGTCCGTTTCTGACGGTTGTTCCGCTGCAGATGCTCGCCTATTATATCGCCGATAAAAGAGGTTGTGATATTGATAAACCGCGTAATTTAGCTAAATCCGTAACCGTGGAGTGATTTATGAAATTTGTCGTATACGAAGACGAAAATGTAGCGGACTTGTATCCGTTGACACTAACCCGACCGGCGTTTCAGATTCCGGTCGGAGCCTGGACGCTGCAGGAATTGTTGACCGTTAGTTTTCCGGAGGCAGAGATTGAATATCGAATCCGCGCCGAGTTAACTTCGTTTTTTGATTTCCCTGCCCAGAATAACGCGACGCCAAAACCGGATGAATTGTGGATCAACGCCCGGGCAGTTCCTAGTACAGCCAATATTGAAAAAATCAAAACCGGAGATACCGAACTTGATTTAATCGAATATCCCCATGAGGTAATTATTTGGCACAAGCGGGTCTGTGATGCCAATCTTCAGCGACTATTACGGGAGAAAAAATGGACGGAAATCCAGCCCAATGTGTTTGTGGGCGAAAATGTCAAAATCAACGATCATGTCATCTTTCACAGTGATGCGGGTGTCATCATTATTGATGATGAATCTGAAATATTTCCCTATACGGTGATTGAAGGACCGGTAAAAATTGGTAAAGGGTGTAAAATTCTCGAACACACCCTTATCCGGGATCGCGTGGTTGTCGGTGACGTATGCAAAATCCGGGGCGAAGTGACCGAATCCATCTTAATGAGTTACTCGAATAAACAGCATTACGGATTTTTGGGGAACGCTTTTGTGGGGATATGGGTAAATTTAGGCGCGGGAACCTGTAATTCCGATCTGAAAAATACCTATGGTAAAATCTGTGTCAAAAAGGGCAAAGAGAAAATCAATACGGGTGAACAGTTTTTGGGGTGTGTCATCGGCGATTATTCAAAATCGGCTATCAATACCAGCATATTTACCGGCAAAACCATCGGGGTAAGCAGTTATCTGTACGGATTTATTGATGAGGACGTGCCCTCTTTTGTCAGTTTTATGAAATATCTCTGCTGTGGTAGTTTTACGTTCAATGTTGACAAAGCGATTGAGACACAGCAGCGGATGTTCCTGCGTCGCAACCGGCAGCAGGATAAGCAGGATGCAGAATTGCTAAGATTCGTATTTCAGGCAACGCAAGATGAGCGGGATGTATTTTTTTCGGGTAAGTATCTGCATCGCATATAATCCAATATTCCGATAGAAAAAGAGATTTTTCCCGACGCCGGAGACCGGTTTTCGTCGGAAAGTGTCTCACTTTTCCAGAGCTGAGAGTAAAATTAATCGGCTGACAAAAAAAGTATGGATGCATTCATATTCTGCTGTACTTTTGGAATTAGAATGGTTATCTTACTAACTAAAGCATAGACTGGTTATTTTACTTTATGAAATTTTTAGACTATCTCTGACTGAATCATCAATGTGAGTTTCACTTTTAAACCCTGAATTATCATCTGAAGGAATAAATTTATGAATACAATTCTGCTTTTCTTTGCCAGCGAGACCGATCCGAATGGGTTGAGTCAGATAAGAGGGGTGATTCAGCAAGTTTTAGCGAATACCAATGAAACAGGCAGGGTCCTGATTATCTCAGAAGGAAATCGTCACCTCATTCAGGATTTACCGAGGGAATTTTCACACCGTCTGTTGCTGGATTGCGGTTGTTATAAAAATTTTAACAAAGCAGTCCTTGCAGTTAAGGAAAAAGGATTGCTGGAATGCGATCTGCTTCTTCTGACCACACCAGGAGACGTCATTGAGATTAACCAACAGACGCTCGATACCTTGTGTGATTACTACCGCTTGACCGAAGCCGGCTTCATTATCAGTGATCATTATGAATATCTGGGCGAGTATCCGAAGATTCAGCCGATGCTCCAGAAATTGAAGCCGGGGCATGATCCTTCCAATATTATTATCCCCGGTCGCTCCAATCATCCGGCGCTTTTCTGTCACGGTTCGTTGATTGCGGTCGGCTCGAAATATATCAATTCCCGGGTCTTTGATCCCGATGTTGATTACGGCTTTGACTACGCCATTCGCATGGGTGTGCAGGCTCAAAATGGTACCCTCTATACAATCCCCAAACCAATTTATCGTTTTCAGAGAGGCAAGGCTTACTATCCCGGAGAGGGTGTCCAGCAGAAGTTTGAGGAAAAGGATACCGAGAGTATTGGTCGTCATTTTTCTTATACAAAAGACCCCGCCCGTTTCGAATGGGGACCGATCAGTTTTCAGAAATATTTAAAAGATATCGGGGCATTTTTACCGGACTCATTCTTCAATCGTAAAGTGCGGACTGACGATTCGCTCGGCGCCGGTATCTCCTTCGTTTTACCTACCTACAACCGGGCTCATTTAATCCGATATGCTATCGAGTCGGTGATTGAGGTGCGGAAAATTGTGGATCACAACATTCCCATTGAGTTGATTATTGTTGATAATGGTCATGACCAGACGCCGGAGGTAGTACAGCCCTATCTAGTCAATCATCCGAAATTGATAAAATATTTTAAAGTCTCCGGCTTGACCCTGGGTGGAGCCCGCAATTATGGTGTTTATAAATCCGCTAACCGAATCATCGGGCAACTCGATTCGGATGATGTCCTGATCGGCGATCCGGTCACCAAGATTCTCAATCAATTCAAACGAACCGGGGCAGCGGCGATTATCGGGATTTATCAAACGGCATCGCGCAACTCTGACACCGGCGCACTGACGCTCGATAACCAGGTTATCATGCATGATGAGTATCTCTGTAATCAGAACAACCCACTGCTGCAGGTCTGTATACCGGGTCCGGGTGCGCCGCGCTATTACCGGAAAGAGGCGATTATTAATGCCGGTGGTTACCCTGATCTACTCTACGGCGAGGATGCCGCGCTTTCCGACCAACTGCTGATTCAACGCTACATTATCGAGCGTAATCTTGACGAAGCCAATTATATCGCTGTCCGTCACAGCGCGAATACCGACAGCGAAGAGCTGGACACGGATTTGCTGGTTCGGAAAAATTTCGCCAAATATTCCTTTAAATTATCCATTCTTGAAGAGTTGAAACACTTGGTGCTAAGTAATCCCGATTTTCATAAATTTAACAACCGGGTCGGATTTTAAGATTCCGGTGTAACTAGCGATGGATCTAACGGCACACCATATCAGCGACTCCGAACTATCTCGTTACGGCTTTATTGGTGAGCCCGGTGATGACAACATGCGCGTAAAGGCGCTGCTGCGGCAGCAACTGGACCCGCAAACCGGCTGGCGGTGTTTGATTCGCAATATGGAGCGATATTCGCGCATCCAAAAGAGTACCGTCAACGTCCGGGGGATTGATGTTATTCTTACTCTCAATGAGACCCGCGCAGCAAGTGTCAATGCGCAGACGTTTGAAGCCGGTGCGACCAAAAGAGCTGAGTCGCAATGTTTTCTGTGTCAACCCGATGAAGCCCAACGGGGAATTCTCACTCTGAATCATCGCTATCTGATTCTGATCAATCCCGGGATTACAATTCCCGGTGATTTGACAATTGCTTCTGTCAGTCACAGACCTCAGGTGATTGCCGATTCCTTCAGCGACATGATCGCATTGGCGCGACGTCTGACCAGTTATTCCATTTTTTATAACGGAGCCATGGCAGGTGCTTCGATTCCCCATTTCCATTTTCAGGCTGGATTAAAAAACAGCCTGATCGGAGAGGAACAGATTTCGCAGCTACTCGAAGGATTGGAAGTGGGTTGCGCCCAATCAGTACTCCTCCACCAAAGCCCGACCGGGCAGATTTACTGGATTAAGGATTTTTCCCGGGCAACTTACCTGATCCGGTCAAAGGATAGGGAAGACCTGGAGTACCTTTTTAATACATTCAGTAATTTTCTGATTGAGGTGGATAAAGAAATCGTCAATATTCCGCATATTCCCGATTTTGGTTCTTATATTGAGGCAATGGATATCCTTGAGAGCGAACCGCGCATGAATCTGATGCTGAAATATGATCCGCTGACTGCCGAGTACCTGTTGGCGATATTTCCCAAAATCAGCAATCGTCCGACAGCCTATTTCAGGTCGCCGGAAGACCAAATAATCGTCGGTATAGCAATCAAGGAGTCGCTCGGTAACCTGATCTGTTGTCGCTGGTCGGATTATCAGAGATTGCAGCAATCGCCCGAATTAACGGCTCAAATGTATCGCGATACTTCCATTAACGACGGCATGATGGAACAGTTGAATCGCAGACTGACGGCGTTGGAATCGGTTTGACAACCGTAGATCAATTGACTGACTGCTATAAAATAATCAAAATAGAAATGACTATACTGGTAACTGACAGTATCATAAAATAGGTTGCAACCAGGGCAATCCTTTCCTGTGCAACGGTTTGTCTTCTTAAAAGAGAAATTTCTTCTCTGTCTGTGGTAATATCTTCAACAGACAAAGTCTCTATATCATTTGTAATTTGAATTTTTAAAGAATCATTTTGGTTATGTTCCTTAAATCCGTATTTTTTTTCAAAATCTCTTTTCATATAAACACAAATGTTATTTTCTGTCATAATAAGTTTTATTTCCCGTAAAGGAATGCGCTGCTTATCCTGATTTTGGTATGATTGAAAAACGAGATTATCCCCCTCGAGTGCAAAAAAACGACCTTCAATTTCAATTCCATCTTCCGTTAAAATTTTGATATAATTTTTCTTCGGTGAATTTTGATCAATTAATTTGATAGTTTCTTTTAAGTATTGTTCTTTTGATGATAGAGATGATGATTGAGAAAGAGATGCTTCGCAAAACCCTAATAACAGACATATAAATAGAATTTTTTTCATTCTGCATTCTCCGGTTAAAAGTTAAGCCGGGGCACTCTCGCGCGTAGTATCCCGGCATTTAATACCACCGCGCCAGTATTCGCAACAACCTGTTTCGAATCCGTAATCCGACCAAATTAAAAATAATAAAGAAATCTCTGCGGTTTTAGATTTCATATATATTCCGTCATTCATTACAATAATAATTCATTTTACTAAAAAGTGCAATTGTCTTTTTTGAAGATCCGTATCCGGTTGCGTATCCGGTTTTCGGTGTCAAAATATGCTAAAATATACAGGTTTTGGGTGTTCAGACAGTTTGCCGAAATGGCCGAATAAATCGTGAATAATACTTGGTTTTTATTGACGATAAACATAACTTTACCCGCTATTTGAGCCCTCGTAGTTCAAGCGGATAGAACGGGGGATTCCTAATCCTCTGATCTGGGTTCGAGTCCCGGCGAGGGTACAGGCGATTGGAATAAGGAGTAAAAATTCATGTTGAAGCCGAAAAAGAAGATTACAAGAAAAGAGATTAAAAAAGACCCGGTTCTGGAAAAGATTTCCCAGGCAGAACACTATGTCAGGGAGAAGGGCAAGATTTTGAGCTATATCTTGATCGCCGTTGCCTTGGTGGTGATTTTGGTAGTTCTGATGGTTCAGTCGAAGCAGAAAGCCAACCGGGAAGCGACTGGTGATTTGGGTCTGGCGGAGATGGCTCTGGCAGTGGGCGACATTGATAATGCGATTGTGCAATTTGAGTCCCTGATCAGCAACTATCCGGGTACCAGGAGCGCCGGAATGGCGACATTACTGCTGGCTAGTGCGTATGTTAACCAAGATGATTATGAAAATGCCGAAATAAATTACCGGAATTACATTGATGAGTATGCCCATGAGAAGCTGTTTGTTGCCGCAGCCTATAACGGGCTGGGTGTCTGCAGCGAACGGAAGGGTGATTACCGGCAGGCTGCCGAATATTTTGAAAAGGGCGGTAAAGCTTCACCGTTTCACTTTTTGCAGATCGAATGCTTTTTAAATGCTGCACGCAGCTATATTGCCGCCGGTGATTACAACCGGGCTGAGCAGGCGTTGCAGGCAATCCCGACCGAAAAATTGGGCTATAATGAAAAGACGGAGTATGAGATCTTAAGTGCAAAAATCGAGGTTCTAAAGGATTAATTGTTAACAGGGTTGCATAATTGGTTTTATTGTCGTATATTCCAGCCGTTAAAAGTGGGTTGACAAACCCACTTTTTGCGTATTGAGAAAGAGGTTGATGAAAGTAAGTGAAAAAGTAGCCACGCTGGTGGAACCGATTGTCGAGCAGAACGGAGCCTATTTGATTGATGCGGGGGCAACCGCTCAGGGCAACCGAAAATTTGTCCGGATTGTTGTGCAGAACTTAGCCGGGATTACCATGGATGAGATTGCCCAGATAACCCGGTCGGTCAATGTCAGCAATGCGTTGGATGAGCTGTTTCCGGAGGGTTATCACTTGGAAGTGAGTTCGCCGGGGATTGATTATAAATTGAGAGAATACCGCGATTTTCCCCGAAATATTGGTCGGACCCTTCGGATGTATCATAGGTTGTCAGCATTGCCATCGCCGTTCAGCGGAATCCTGCGTGAAGTGACTGAAGAGGTGTTGGTCCTGGAAGTAAACGGGAATCTGCATAATCTGCCGTTCAGCGATCTGGATTATGCCAAAGTTGAAATTAAGTGGTAAGTAAAGTATAGGAGAGTTACCAATTGATAAACCGTGAAATTATTGAAGCCTTTTCCCAAATTGCACGCGAGAAAAATGTGGATCGGAGCGAGTTGGGAGAGATTATCGAGATGGTTTTTCTGACTCTGATTGAGAAAAAATACAGCGATACAGAAAATTTTGATGTGATTGTCAATATGGACAAGGGTGAGATTGAGATTTATCAGCAGAAAGTAATCGTGGAGCAGGTCACCGATCCGCTGAAGGAAATCAGTCTGGAAGACGCCCGTATTCTTGAACCTGATCTGAATGTTGGTGATCCTTATGTTGAAATTATTGATCCGATGAGTTTCGGGCGCCGTCTGATTTCCCATGCCAAACAGATTCTGAATCAGCAGATTATGCGGGTTGAGAAAAATGCCATTTACGAAGAGTATTCCAAGAAAATCGGACAGATTATTATCGGAGATGTCCACCAAATCCGCCGGGACGCAATTTTCATAAATATTGGTAAGGCAGAGCTGAAAATGCCCAGGGAGGAGCAGATTCCGGGCGAGCGCTATCGCCGTGGTGAAAGCCTCAAGTCTATCTTAAAAGAGGCTGTTCTGGGAACCAGCGGACCCGAAATTATCGTTTCCAGGGCTGATCCGCAATTTTTGGTCAAGCTTTTTGAAAACGAGGTGCCGGAAATCTACGATCGCACTATCGAGATTAAAAAAGTTGCCCGGCATCCCGGTGACCGGAGCAAGGTGATCGTGGAATCCAACGATCGCCGGATTGATGCGGTCGGCGCCTGTGTGGGGATCAAGGGTAGCCGGATTCAGGCGATTGTGCGGGAATTGAATAATGAGAAAATAGACATTATTAATAACAGCAGCGAACCGGAAATATTGATCACCCGTGCCCTTTCACCTGCCAAACCTTATATGCTGGAAATTGATGAGGAGAAGAAAACCGCTCTGGCAATTTTCGACGATGAAGAGATTTCTGTTGCGATTGGCAAGATGGGGCAAAATATCCGCCTGGCGTCGGAAGTTACGGGCTACACCATTGATGCTATTAAAAAGTCCGACTATGAATTATCAGAATCCGAGACGATGTATCTCGAAGAGATTCCGGATTTGACGGAGCATAACTGGAAACTTCTCTATGCGGTTGGCATTGAAACAGCCGATGAACTTTTAAACACGCCCAAGGAAGAACTGCTGAGTATCAAGGGGCTGGGTGACAAAACCGTTGACAAAATCATCAGCGTTGTGGACGAAGCAGTGCGAAAGCGGAAAGAGGAGATGGAAGCCGCCCGACAAGCCGCCCAAGCCGAAGCAGCCAGTTCTGATGATTTTGAAGAAGGTGAACTGATGGAAGAATCCCCGAGGGACAGTAACACTGAATTCTCCGAAGATGAGATTGCCGATGATTTGGTACAGGAGTAAAAACTCTGACCGATTATAAAAAGAAAGTTCAAGATGACCGATGATTCAAAAATAAAGCCGAAACGTATTTTCGAAATCGCTAAGGAGTTGAATATCTCCCATATTGAGATCATTGAATTCCTGAAGAAGGAGGAGATTCCGGTAAAAACCATCATGTCACCCGTGGATGAAGCAACCTATCTGAAGATATTGGAAGAATTTGCCCGGGAAAAGGATGTGGTGGAGCGTTTTCGAAAAGAGCGGGCTCGCCGGGAAGCTGAATCAAAGCGCAAAGCCGAAGAGGAAGCCCGCAAGACGGCGGAGATCGAGCGGAAAAAAATTGAATCTGAGGTTTATGCCCAGGCGACCCCTCTAATTGAATCGGCGATTCAGGTGACTCACGACTATAGCACGGCGGTTCATGCAATGTTGATCCGGGATTTAATCGAGTCGGATCAGGTGATCGATGTAACTCCCAGGGCGGTTGAAGAACGAATTCAGGAAAAGCCGGTAGAATCGTCGGAAGCTGAGAAAAAGGAACCGAAGAAAAAGAAAAAAGAAAAGCGGAAATTACGCCGGATTACCATTTCCGATATCGAATCCAGACTCGATCAAAAGGGTGGCAAACGGCGCGGCGCCGATCTTGAGGATGCCCGAAAGGGTAAAAAGGGCAAACGGGGAGCCAATATTGACGAGCGGAAGGTAGAGGAATCCATCCGTCGGACTATGGCTAAAATGGAGGAAAAATCAACCAGGAAGAAATATAAAAAGCAGGATGCTGAAAAAGACGAGGAACAGCCGGAAGTCAACAAAATAAAAATCAGTGAGTATGCTACGGTGGAGACCCTGGCAAAAATGCTGGATGTGGGTGCCTCCGAGCTGATCGCCAAATGTATTCAACTGGGGATGTTTGTAACAATCAACCAACGTCTCGATTTTGATACCATTACGTTGATTGCAGATGAATGCGGGTACGAGGTAGAGCAGGTCGAACAGTACGGAGAAGAGGTTTTAAAAATTGAGGATACGGAAGAGGATTTAAAGAACGCTGTATCCCGACCTCCGGTGGTTGCCATTATGGGGCATGTGGACCACGGGAAAACATCGCTGCTCGATTACATCCGTAGCACTTCCGTCGTCGCGGGTGAATCCGGGGGCATCACTCAACATATCGGTGCGTATAAAGTTGTACTGGATAATAAAAAACAGATCACCTTTCTGGATACACCCGGTCATGAAGCCTTTACGGCGATGCGTGCCCGGGGAGCGCAGGTTACCGATATTGTTGTGCTCATCGTTGCTGCGGACGACGGCGTAATGCCGCGGACTATCGAGGCGATCAACCATGCCAAAGCAGCTTCGGTGCCGATTGTGGTTGCCATTAATAAAATTGATAAGCCCGAAGCGGATATTGAAAAAGTCAAGCGGGGATTGTCAGAACATGGTGTCCAGGTGGAAGACTGGGGCGGCTCGGTACAGGTGGCGGAGATATCAGCCAAGACCGGTGCCGGAATTGACCATCTGCTCGATCTGATATTGCTGGAATCGGAGATGCTGGAGCTCAAAGCCAATCCCGACACGGCTGCAAAAGGCACCGTCATTGAAGCCAAGGTTGACAAGCGACACGGTCCGATGGCGACGGTCTTGATTCAGAAGGGGAGCGCTGAAATCGGTGATCCATTTGTTTGCGGACCTGCCGCCGGTCGGGTCCGGGCAATCTATGATGAGCGCGGACACCGGATGAAAAAGGTAACACCCTCAGATCCGGCGGTTATCGTCGGCTTTGACGTACTCCCGAATCTGGCGGATGTATTTGCAGTGGTTGACGATGAACGGGAAGCCCGTAAAATTGCCGCCGAACGACAAAAAATCCAGCGGGAGCAGCAATTCCGTCAGGCGAAGGAGTGGACTCTGGACACCATTTCACAGCAGATTGCCGAAGGGCGTGTCAAACAGCTGAATGTCGTTCTGAAATGTGATGTGGATGGATCCGTCGAAGCGATCAGTGAAACCCTGAGTGATATGGGCAACGAAGAGGTTGCCGTGAGCATTACCCATAAAGCCGCCGGTCATATTTCCGAAAGTGATGTACTCCTGGCAAAAGCCTCAGATGCTATCATTATCGGCTTTAATGTGACCGCCAATCCGAAGGTGCGGGAGGTCGCTAAAAAAGAAAATGTGGAGCTGCGCTTTTATAGCATTATCTACGATCTGGTGGATGATATTAAAGCTGCCCTGGAAGGTCTGCTCAGTCCCGAAAAAATCGAGGAGCATTTCGGAACTATCGAGGTCCGGGAAGTGTTCAAGGTGCCTAAAATCGGTTTCATTGCCGGCTCCTATGTCAAGGAAGGCAAGGTACACCGCAATGCGATGGGGCGGATCAGGCGGAATGATGAGGTCGTTTACGAGGGGCAAATTTCCTCCTTAAAGCGTTTTAAAGACGATGTTAAAGTAGTTCAGGAAGGTTTTGAATGCGGCGTGGCTCTCGAAGGATTCTCAAAATATGAAAAAGACGATATCATCGAGGTATTCGAAGTAAAATCGGTAAAACGGAAGCTGGAATAGCCTGCCGTGATATTCGCCATGATAATCGGAATTTTACAGATGGAGATACTGCTACCGGAAGCCCGCTCGCTAAAAGATAAACGCTCGAAATTGAATAATATGAAAAATCGGGTTCGAAAACAATTCAACGCCGCCATTGCCGAATTGCGGCACTTTAATGAATTCAGCCGGACGGTTCTTGGAGTTGTGACCATCAATAATGAGCGAAAAATAGTTGATCAGCTTCTCGGTCAGATCGAACGATTTATTGAATTTCAGTTTGGAATTATTGTCGTGAACAGGAAAGTGGAAATTATCTGATGACTGATTACCGTCGCCAGCGCGTCGCCGACGAAATCAAACGAATCATCGGGGAAATATTCGTTAAGGATATTCCGCCGGTGGGTTCAACCTTGGTCACGGTGACCAATGTCCGGATTTCCAGCGATCTGCGGGAGGCGAAAATCTATCTTAGTATTTTTAACGAAGACCTGGAAATTCGCAGGCAGGAAATGAAAAAAATCATCGCCCGAAGCCCCTATATTCGGGGGCTGGTGGGTAACCGAATCTCCCTTAAGTATGTTCCCAAACTATTTTTTTTCGAAGATGATACACTGGATTATGTTGATAATATCGAACGGCTGATTCAGTCCATTCACAATGAAGACCGCAATGAATAAAAACCTGCCTGATCAAATCCTGAATGTCTGTAAACCGGTGGGAATCAGTTCTTATGACGTGGTGCGCCAGGTCAAACGGCTGATTCCGGGTGTTAAAATCGGGCATGGCGGAACTCTTGATCCCTTTGCTGAAGGTGTGCTGCTGATCCTGATCGGAAAAGCCACCCGGCGGATGCCGGATTTATTAAAGTGCAAAAAAAGTTACCGGGCTCTGCTAAAGCTGGGCGCCGCCACCGAAACGGGTGATCATACCGCTGCGGTTCGGACAACCGGTGCCGTACCGGATATATCTGAAGAAAAGTTGAGTGCGATTGAACGGGAATTCACCGGTGATATCACGCAGATTCCCCCGCGGTATTCTGCCAAAAAAATAAGGGGCAAACCGGCTTACAAATATGCCCGGGAAGGCAGAGCGGTTCAGCTAAAACCGGTTGACGTGAGAATTTACGATTTGAAACTGGATTTGGTCGAAGAGGATATTATTACTATTTCAGTCACCTGTTCCAGCGGTACCTATATCCGCGTTTTGGGTGAAGATATTGCCCGGGCACTGGGCACCTGTGGTCATCTGGTATCACTTCGGAGAACAGCCATCGGCGAGTATCATATCGGGGATTGTATAGAATTTGACAAACTTCAGGAATTTACCCCTGAGCAGTTAATGGCGAGGGCGTCTGATTAAGATCAATGGTTGTTTTTAATGGCATTCATACACTGGCAGATAAATTCAAAGGAGCAGTTGTGACACTGGGAGTTTATGACGGGCTGCATCGCGCCCACATGAATATCATTCAGCGGGTCATAGCGTCGGCTGCCGAGTGCAACGCCCGGTCATTACTAATCACCTTTACACCCCACCCGCGTCATGTTCTGGGCTTAAACGGTGCGGATTTGCACCTCCTGACCACCGCTTCGGAAAAAATCTCCATTCTGCAGGATTTGGCTCTTGACGGAATTCTGTTTTTGACCGTTGATCAGAAACTCCTGAACATGGACGACCGCACTTTTGTCAAAGAGGTGCTGGTTGATAAATTGAATGTCAGCAAGGTGATCGTCGGATACGACTATCACTTTGGGAAGGATCGCCGCGGTAAGGCGGACCGGCTGGTTGATTACGGTGAGCAATTCGGATTCGAGGCTGAAATTGTGCCGCCGATTTACTTTGAAAATGAACCGGTGCGCTCGTCCCGTATCAGAGCCCTGCTGGCGCAGGGTGCAGTGGCAAGAAGCGCCAGGTTTCTAAACCGGTATTACAGTCTGACGGGGAAAGTCGTCCACGGTTCGGGGCGGGGAAGAGATTTGGGATTTCCTACGGCGAATCTCGAAGTTGATTCGCCGGAGAAAATGATTCCGGCGGATGGAATCTATTTAACCAGGTGTAATATTGGCGGAGCCGAATATTTTGGGATGTGTAACATTGGTATTCGCAAGACCTTCAATGAGACCGTCCGGGTTCTGGAGGTCCACCTGCTGGATGCTGGCGACCCCGAGCTGTACGGGTTTGAGCTGCAAATCCGTTTTTTAGAGCGCCTTCGGGACGAAATTAAATTTGATTCTGCTGAAGAATTGGTCCGGCAGATGCAAGAGGATAAAAATAATTGCAGATTAAGAATAAAAAAGATAAAATCTGAAATGGAGGATAGACGGAATGTCACTAACGAAAGAAATTAAACAGGAACTAATCGAGAAATTTGGTAAAAATGCCCAGGATGCTGGCTCAATCGAAGCCCAGATTGCTCTGTTAACGGAGCGAATCAAAACCCTGAACCGGCATTTTTTGGATAATCAGAAAGACCATGCTTCTCGGCGCGGCTTGTTGAAACTGGTCAGCCGCAGAAAACATCTGTTAGCCTATTTAAGTAAAAAGGATACGGATGCGTATAAAAAGGTAATCGAAGAACTAAATCTTCGCAAATAATCAAATTAGGAGAAAACATTGATAAGAAAAAAAATGACCCTTGGTGGGCGCGAATTCAGTGTTGAGATCGGTCGAATGGCTAAACAGGCGCAAGGTTCGGTTGTGGTTCAATACGGTGATACAATGGTACTGGTGACCGCGGTTGCCGATTTTTACAAAGCGGTGAACCAGGATTTTTTTCCGCTGCAGGTGGAATACCGCGAGCGGACTTATGCCGCCGGTAAAATCCCCGGTGGCTTTTTCAAGCGGGAAGGGCGTCCGTCGGAAAAGGAGATATTGAGTGCCCGGCTGATTGACCGACCGATCCGACCGCTATTTGCGGAAGGCTTTTTCGCGGATACGCAGATCATCGCAACGGTGATTTCCGGTGATCAGGAGAATCCCGGTGATATTCTTGGGATCACCGGCGCTTCGATTGCACTCAGTATTTCCAAGATACCTTTTCTGGGTCCGATTGCCGCTGTGCGGGTTGGTCGGATCAACGGAGAATATATTATCAATCCGACTATGTCGCAGATTGAAGATTCGGAACTTGATATTGTGGTTGCGGGCAGTGATGAATCCATAGTAATGGTGGAAGGCGAGTGCCGGGAGGTGTCGGAGGATATTCTCGTTGGTGCTCTGGAGTTTGCACACGCAACAATTATTGAATTAATTCGCTTTCAGAAAGAGATTATTGCCGAAATTAATCCGGTCAAAGCAGATGTTGAGATGGCTGAGGTGCCGGCGGAACTGATACAGACGGTTCATTCCAGAACGGAATCTCATCTCGACGAGTGGCGGGAGATGACGCTGAAATCCAAACACATGCGTTCGGAAGCGATCATGAATTTCACCCAGGCGTTGGTGGAAGAATTGGCTGAAGAGTATCCCGACCAGGGCAAGCTGATCCGCCAAGAGATTGATGAGGTCCTGAGAGCGGATTTACGTAAACAGATCGTTACAAAGCAGCTCCGTCAGGATGGGCGTGGTTTGAAAGATATCCGCCCGATTACTTGCGAAGTGGGTTTACTGCCGAGAGCACACGGCTCCGCCTTGTTTACCCGCGGAGAGACGCAGAGTCTCGGTTCAGTGACACTCGGAACCAAACTCGACGAGCAGATTATTGATGATATTGATCGTGAAGAGTATAAAAAACGCTTTATGCTGCATTACAATTTTCCGCCTTTCAGCGTCGGTGAGGTGCGCCCTATCCGGGGGACCGGCAGGCGTGAAATCGGACACGGAAATTTGGCGGAGCGGGCTCTGAAAACGCTGTTGCCCAGCGAAGTGGATTTTCCCTATACCGTCAGGATTGTGTCCGATATTCTAGAATCCAACGGCTCCTCCTCGATGGCATCGGTCTGTGCCGGATCGCTGGCATTGATGGATGCCGGCGTGCCGGTAAAGAAAACCGTCGCCGGTATCGCCATGGGACTGATCAAAGAGGGCGACGATGTCTTTGTTCTGTCTGATATTCTCGGTGCCGAAGATCATTACGGAGATATGGATTTCAAGGTTGCCGGAACCAGGGACGGCATTACCGCGATCCAGATGGATTTGAAAGTGGCGGGAATCTCCACGGTGATAATGCGGTCGGCGCTGGAACAGGCGCGCGACGGTCGTTATCACATCATTGATATCATGGAAAAGACCCTCGGCGAACCGCGTCCGGAAATTTCCAAATATGCACCGAAGATGACAACCATTCAGATTCCTGTTGATATGATTGGGGATATTATCGGTCCCGGTGGAAAGATTATCAAAGCCATCCAGGCTGACAGCGGCGCCACGGTCGAGATTAGTGACGACGGGACGGTCTTTATTTCAGCAATCAATACGGAATCGGCAGACATTGCGAAAAAAGCCATTCTGGCGTTGATCGAACAGCCTGAAGAGGGCAAAATCTATATGGATTGTACCGTCAAGCGAATCGAAAATTATGGCGCCTTTGTTGAATTTTTACCCGGCAAAGAGGGGCTGCTGCATGTTTCGGAAATTGCCTGGGAACGGACGAATGATGTCAACGACGTTCTTAAGGTTGGCGATAAAGTCACGGTTTTACTGAAGAAAATCTCGCAACCGGGACGCTTTGAACTGTCCATCCGCGAACTATCGGAGAAGCCGGAAGGCTGGGTTGACGAAAGGCGCCCAAGCCGACCGCATCGTTCCGATGGTAATCGTTCAGGTGGTTCGCGTTTCCACGACCGTTCCGATCGTTCGAGAAGCCGGCGTTAATTATGAATGAGGAGCGATTCCGGAAGACCCAGTTGTCCAATGGAATCCGGGTCATTTCGGAGTATATTGATTCGGTGTACTCCGTCGCATTGGGTATCTGGGTAATTGCCGGGTCTCAGGATGAATCCACAGAGACCGCCGGCATTGCCCATTTACTCGAACATATGGCTTTTAAGGGGACAGCTAATCGGAGTGCATACCAGATTGCCAATGAAATCGAATCCATCGGCGGCGCCATCAACGCCTTTACCAGTAAAAATGTCACCTGTTATTTTGCCCGGTTCATGAGCGAACACCTCAAAGTCGGTGTTGACGTCCTGGCAGATTTAATTAAAAATCCGGTTTTTAGAGATGAGGACCTCGAACGTGAAAAGGGCGTTATTATCGAGGAAATCCGGGAAATCGAAGATACCCCCAGCGATATCATTCACGACTATTTTTCGGAGCAGCTGTTTCCCGACCATCCGATTGGTCGTTCAATCCAGGGCAGCATTGAAAATATTCGTTCGATTACGGTTGCGCAGCTATTCGATTTCATAAAACAACACTACACTTCCGACCGTCTGGTTGTCGCCGCCTCGGGGCGGGTTAATCATCAGGAATTGGTAGACCGCGTGACGGTCTCTTTAGCCGATTTGCCCGTCGGAAACGGGCCTTTGAAGCAGCCGGAGATCCAGCCGGTTCGGGAGCGTACCCGCAGATTCTATCGCTCAATCAGTCAGTCGCATCTGATTCTCGGCAGGAGGGTCTTTCCGCAAAGCGATTCCCGCCGCTATCCCCTGGCGCTGCTGAATGTTATTTTAAGTGGGGGAATGTCATCGCGGTTGTACCATAATATCCGTGAGCAGTTCGGTTTTGTCTATGCGATTTATTCCTTTTATGACCTCTATCTGAATAATGGGCTGTTCGGCGTCTACGCCGGTGTTGATACAGACCAGCTGAATACGATTCGGGATATGATTTACGGCGAGCTGAACAAACTCGCCCATGCGGGTATTGATACAGCTGAATTTCAGAAAGTGAAACAGCAATTTGAGGGCGGTCTGGTGATATCTCTGGAAGGTATGCAAGCCAGAATGAACCGGCTCGCTAAAATGGAAATTTACGAAAATCAGATCATGACTATCCGGGAATTGCTTGATATTATCAATAAGATTACAGTTGACAACCTCATGGAGCTGGCAATATATTTGGTACAGCCCGATCAGTACATTGAAACAATGATTGTTCCGGAAACTTTAAAACAGTCTGAGGAGAGATCATGACAAAAGCCATTCAACCCGCCGAGCGAACGCATTATGTGACCTATGCAATTCGCGACATTGTTGTCAAGGCGAAACAGCTGGAAGCCATGGGGAAGGATATATTGTATCTAAATATCGGTGATCCGCCGGTATACGATTTTGAGACGCCCCGTGAATTGCGCCAGGTGATTGTTGATAAAATCCTGGCATCGGATGCCGGCAGTCAAAAGAATGTCTCCACCTATTGCGATTCAATGGGGCTGCTTGAGGCTCGCGAAGCGGTTGCCCGCAATGCGGTTGAAGTCAAAAGCATTAAACATATTACTCCCGACGATGTGATCATTTCCAGCGGTGCCTCGGAAGCTATTACCATTGCCATTGCGGCTTTGATTAATCCCGGTGATAATATCATGACCCCCTCTCCCGGCTATCCACTCTACAGCGGTCAAATTCCTGTTTATCACGGTGAACTGAATCCCTATCTCCTGAATGAAGAGACCGGCTGGCAGATTGATCTGGATGAATTGGAGCAGCGGGTTAATGAGCGTACGAAAGCGATCGTGGTGATCAACCCGAACAATCCCACCGGGGCAAATTACAGCCGTGAAAGTCTTTTCAATATTCTGGAATTTGCCGAAAAACACAATTTGGTGATTTTTGCCGATGAAATTTATGATAAACTGCTGTTCGACGGGCAAAAGCACTTCTCGATTGCCTCCCTTTCGGAACGGGTTCCGGTAATCACCTTTGGCGGGCTCAGTAAGAATTATATCATGCCGGGCTGGCGGGTCGGCTGGGCGATATTTCATGATCCCGGTAAGCAGATTGTGGAATACCGGGAAGCCATCAACAAACTCCTGCGGGCACGACTCTGCGCTCCCCATCCTCAACAGTATATGATCAAACCGGCTCTGGAGGGCGGGGACACCCACCTCCCGGAGGTAATGCGGAAAATTCAGAAACGCCGGGATATTACCTATAATAGACTGAATGAAATCCCCGGGATTTCCTGCGTGAAGCCGGGCGGGGCATTTTATGCATTTCCGCAAATTAAATTGCCGGCTGGTATCACCGATGAACAATATGTCGTCGAGCTGCTGGAAGTAACGGGTGTGCTGGTTGTTTATGGCAGTGGTTTTGGTGAAAAACCGGGCACCAATCATTTTCGGATTGTCTTTTTACCTGATGAAAAGACGCTGTCCCGTGCCTATAAGCTAATTGCGGATTTTACCGAAAAATTTTATCGAAAGTACGATTTCAATCCTGTCCGGTAGGGAGAAGACTCGTCATTGATAATCCCAAAAATATCTGCCGGGTACTGACGTACCATAAAATTGATCCCAAACCGGAACTGGGGTTGACCTGTATTCACCCTAAAATATTCGAAAAACAGATTA
>OMKS01000384.1_pt1 | contig 41347 bp, 31 predicted proteins | sample 1674721 | NCBI WGS metagenome assembly OMKS01 (sample SAMN06264996, study PRJEB25208) | sediment metagenome | isolation source: hot spring sediment | place: USA: California | collected 2014-09-02 | reverse complement strand
TTCAGAGTGGTTCATTTTTCCCTCGATTATTTTTCATTATACATATTTTCAGTTTCAAATTCAATGCTTAACTCCACGATCCACCATAGAAACCGTTGGAACCGGGTTTGCTGTGATATGACCCACAATTATCTCAAGCATTCAGTAAATGTCATATTGGCGACAAACCGGTCCATAAATCCGGCATCGGTTGCCAGGACAATATGAGCTATTTGCTTCAGCAACGTATGATAATCGGGCTCCCGGAGAAGCAGCTGTTTGACACCCCGTAAAGCCGTATTACCGGCTTGCATCACAGAGGTGTCAACACCGCTGAAAAGCCCGATTTTTTGGGCATTGGCAACACCGATATAATTGCCAAAAGCGCCGCCGATATAGAGCTTTTTCAGGTCGCTGAAAGTAGCCGAGAATCGTCGCAATAATATCTCCAGCCCGGCAGCGATTGCAGCTTTCGCCAGCTGGAGTTCGCGAATATCCTGCTGAATTATTGTAACCGTATTCTGAATGACAATCCTGCCATCGGGACTCGTAATCCGTCCGGTCTGGTCAATGAGTCCGAGTTCGAGGGCACCGGCGACGGCGTCTACCAACCCGCTGCCGCAGATGCCACGGGCTTGACCGCCGCCGAGGACATGGCCGACGAACTGCCGGTTACTCAATGTAACCTTCGAAATTGCACCGGTAGTCGCCCGCATACCCATGGAAATTTTCGCCCCTTCAAATGCCGGACCGGCTGCCGTGGAGGCACACAGGATTTTTTGGCGGTTGCCGATAACCACTTCACCATTGGTGCCCAGATCAATCAGCGCCGTGAGATCGGTTTCCGTCACCAATCCCGTAGCAATGATGCCAGCCAGGATATCACTGCCCACAAAACCGCCGATGCAGGGTAAGAACCGGACTTCCGGGTTGCCGGGCAAATCCCAGCCGATTCCGTTTGCAGCCGCGGTAAACTCCGCGCCGCCTACTGTCTCAAAAGGTGCGCAGGAGAGGGGCGTCACATCCCGCCCGCAAAAAAGGTGGTGCATGACCGTATTACCGACGATAAATATCTGCCGTAGCGGGAGTTCTTTTACGGAACCCATTGATAATAAATCCAGAATCATTTTCAGAAGCGCCGACCGGATCTGTTCCCGCAATTTCACCGCACCGTCTGGATGCGTGCCATACTCCACCCGGCTCATGATATCACCGCCGTACTGTGCCTGTGGATTCAGGGCTGACTGGGTTCCCGCCACATTGCCGGTTGCAAGGTCCAGCAATTGCGCCACCAGCGTCGTCGTTCCCAAATCAACCGCCACGGCATATCCGGAACGACCGGCAGTTTGAAATCCCTCTTCGTCCGCCAAAATCTGCATTTCCCACTGGGCAATTTCCAGGGTCACTGGCTCGAAAACCCGGCACTGACAAGCCAGCCGCCAGCCCCCGGCAAGTTCCTCGGAGCTGAAAAAGCGTTCCTGAACATCATTAACCGACAGCTCCCCCTGCAGGATTTTGACCCTGCAATTGCCACAACTGCCCTCGCCTCCGCAGGGAAATTCCACTCCGTATTCAAACAGAACATCCTGCAGCGAAGCACCGGATTCCACCCAAATCCGCTTCCCCAGCGGCTCCAGTTTCACTTCAATCATTCCAAATCACTCTTTTCGTTAAAATCCACGGTTTTTAATATAAGCAATATATAGCGTTTTCCATTGCGGAAAATCCTGTTAAATTATCTGCACGAGAAAGGTGAGTGAAACGATGCAAGGATATGTCCAGGTATATACCGGCGACGGTAAGGGTAAAACCACTGCGGCGCTGGGACTGGCGCTGCGGGCAGCCGGCGCCGGCTTGAAGGTCTTCATCGGACAGTTCGTCAAAGGCATGGAATACAGCGAAATCAGCGCTCTGCGGAAAAAATTGCCGGAAATAACGGTGCGTCAGTACGGTGGCGATTGTTTCATCGTCAACAAGCCCGATGAGCGCGACAAGCAGCTCGCCCGTGCCGGATTAGACGAAGTGAACAGCATCGTTCAATCCGGTGAGTACAATGTGGTGATTCTCGATGAAGCCAATATCGCTGTCTATTTCAACCTGTTTTCGATTGATGATCTGCTGAAGATTGTGCGGGCAAAACCGTCGCACGTTGAACTAATCATCACCGGACGTAAAGCCCATCCCGCCCTGATCGAAGCCGCCGATCTGGTCACCGAGATGCAGGAGATCAAACACTATTATCAAAAAGGAGTTCAAGCCCGTAAAGGAATCGAATCATGAACAGTCAACTACGAGTCGCCTTTCAGGGCACGCATTACGCATTCAGCGAAATCGCCGCCCGCAAGTATTTTCACGAAGATATTACCACCCTTCCCTGTCGGCAATTTACCGATGTTTTCAGTGCCGTCGAGATGGGTGATTGCCAATTTGGTATCATCCCGGTTGAGAACTCCACCACCGGCAGCGTCTATCAAAACCTTGACCTTATTCTCGATTCCAGAGTGACGGTAGTCGGCGAGGTGCAGCTCCGCATCGAGCAGCATCTGATCGCCAATCCCGGTGTCAAATTTGGAGATATCCGCGTCGTCTATTCCCATCCCCAGGCGCTGCAGCAATGCGGACTGTTTCTGGCTTCGCTGCCCGATATCGAAACGATCGCCAGCAACGATACCGCCGGCAGCGTTCTGCATATTCGCGAAAAACGGCTGCTGCACGCCGCGGCGATTGCCAGTCGTCAGGCTGCTGAGGACAACCACATGCTGATATTAAGAGAGGAGATCGAGGATAATCCCGAGAACTATACCCGCTTTCATATCATTGCAAAAACTTCAGAGACGCCGCCAGACGCGAATAAGACCTCGATCATCTTTTCCATGAAAAACATCCCTGGCGCCCTGTTCAAAAGCCTCAGCGTTTTCGCGCTGCGGGACATTGACCTGCTGAAGATTGAATCGCGCCCCATGCGCGGCAGGCGCTGGAAATATCTCTTCTATCTGGATTTCGCCGGCAATATGCAGGAAGAACGCTGCCGGAATGCCATCCGACATCTGGAAGAAATTACCTCATTCCTGAAAGTGCTCGGGTCTTATAAAGCCGCGGATGAATGATAAAACGTCCCGTCTGAATCATTCCGATTAATAAAAAAAGCGCTTCAAATCGCCCCTTTATTAACGGCGAACCGTTATTCCCAAGTTAGCTAATCCGTAATACTTTGGCGCCTTTTATATTGCCGCGCTTCAGTTCGTAAAGCGCCTTATTGGCTTCGCCCAGTGTGTACTCTGTGATAGCGGGTTTAATCGGGATTTCCGCCGCCAGTTCCAGAAACTCCGCCACATCCCGGCGGGCTACATTGGCTACGCTTTTAATCTCCTTTTCCAGCCAGAGATGCTGTGGATAATCCAATTTGAGCAGGTAGTCCTGATCAACTTTTTCCTTACGAATGGCATTGATTACCAAACGCCCGCCGGCTCTCAGGTTGTTGAGCGCTTCCACCACCGGCTTCCAGACCGGCGTCGTATCAATGATGGCATGACAGAGTTCCGGCGAACGGTCGGTGGTATCACCTGCCCAGGCGGCACCCAGCTCCCGGGCAAAACGCCGTTCCGTATCGCTGCGGGCAAAGACATACACTTTCGTGTAGGGATATTTATGCAACACCATTTTCAAAACCAGGTGTGCCGACGCACCAAAACCGGTCAGTCCCAGCCGCTGACCGTCCTTGAGATTACACAGGCGGAGAGAGCGATAGCCGATCGCCCCGGCGCAGAGTAGCGGGGCGGCTTCGGAATCGCTGAAGTTTTCCGGTATAGGAAAGACCGATGTCTCCGGCACCACCATATACTCGGCATAGCCGCCGTTGACATCCCGACCGGTCGCCCTGAAATCGGGGCAGAGATTTTCATTGCCCGTCTGGCAGTATTCACACTTTCCACAGGTCGAATAGAGCCAGGCAACACCCACCCGGTCACCAATCCTGACCGTCCTTACATTTTCGCCCACTTCGCTTACCGTTCCGACGACTTCATGTCCCGGCACCACCGGATAGCGGGGCGGCGGTGTGCGCCCTTCGATCTCGTCCAGCTCCGTATGACAGACGCCGCAAACATGAACCTTGATCAATACTTCATTCCGGTCGGGTCGGGGTACCGGCAGACCGGCAGCACTCAGCGGGTGCAGATCAACAGACACATCGGTTTTTCTGGTCAGGAGCATCGCTTTCATCTTTTTCCCGCCTTTCCTCGAATAACAGCTTACATAAAATCAGAGGAAAATTCAAGGGCAAAACCGGAGCTCCCTCATTCCGGTCGGCTGGATGGATAACAAATAACCTCCATTGCCAGGTCAAAACAGAACCCGGTGACCAGAGAGCAACGTCCGGAGCGTATTATTTTTTCTTATTCTTTTTGGAAAAACTGGGGTAGAGTTTCTCCATGCATTCCGGACAGATGCCGTGGCTGAAGACCGCTCCGGAATGATCCATGATGTATTTCTCCACATGCTCATAATAGCCTTTGTCATTCCGGATTTTCTTGCAGTTGGCACAAATCGGGATCAGTCCCTGCAGCGTGCTTACCTTATTAAGCGCTTCCTGAAGCTCCTTGATCATTCGGTCCCGCTCCTGCTCCGCCTGCTTGCGCTCGGTAATATCGCGCCCGATGCCGACAATTCCGATAATATTACCCTGATTGTCCCGGAGCGGCACCTTTGTGGCGGAGTTCCAGCGCCTGCCGCCTTCCAGATGGTCAAGAGGCTCTTCGTGGTTAATCAACGGCTCTCCGGATTTGATAATAGCCTGTTCATCGGCATGAAATTGGGCTGCCAGCTCCTGTTCGATAAAATCGAAATCCGATTTACCGATGATCTCATCAGGTTCCGATTTGCCCATTCGTTTTGCCACGGCATGATTGCAGATGATAAAGCGCCCTTCGGTATCTTTGGCATAGATTTTATCCGGAATATTGTCAATAACGGTTTTCAGCAGGTTCCGTTCGCTGGCTAAAGCTTCTTCCACCCGCTTGATTTCAGTTATATCCTCCAGGGTTTCAAGGGCGCCGATTACCTTGCCCTTTGAATCCTTTATCACGACCGCCGTAATGAAAATCCACTTCCCGTCTTTACCCAGATGTTCAAAGTAGTCAGTCACCTCGTATCCGTTTTCCACCAACTCTGATTTCTTATATTTATCGGAATACCAGTCAGGCATCTTCTTAATAGTTCCATCCAGGAGCAGGTCCACCAGACAGGGTCTTTTCTGCCTGTAAAAAGCCTTCCAGTGGTTTTGCGTGCCGACTACATCCGCCGCATTGATGCCACTCAGCTTGACCAGGGCATCGTTCCACAATACCACTTCATGATTCTGATCAACAAAAAACTGTGGAATCGAGGAACCGTTGAGCATATTTTTCAATTTTTCTTCGCTGTTCCGCAGATCTTGCAGCGCCTTTTTTAACTGTTCTTCTGCCTCTTTCTGGGCGGTGATATTTTTAGAAACCCCGAAAGTGCCGATGATCCTACCCTGGCTGTTCATCAGCGGCATTTTCGTAGAAGACGCCCACGAAACGCTACCGTTCGCCCAACTTCGCTTCTCCACTTTATCAACAATCGCCTTGCCGGTCTTGATGATATTCTGCTCGGTTTGATAGTCCTCCTTTGCAAACTCCTCCGGGAAGAAATCGAAATCGCTCTTCCCGATAGCCTCCTGCGGGTCATTTATGCCGAATACTTCAGTTGCCAGCGATTTACTGATGCGATAAAAACGGCTGTTCAAATCTTTGAAGTAAATATATTCCGGGAAATAGTTCAGCATGGCATCAATCAGGGTTTTTTCAAACTCCAGCGCATTTTTGGCTTTTTGTTGTTCGGTCACATCTCGAAAAATGCCCATTAATACCTTGCGATTCTCCAGTTCAAAAATACTGGCTTTGATCGCCACATTCCGGAGCTCGCCACTCTTTGTAACGATCACATCCTCCAGGATTTGCCCCTCTTTTTGAGTGCTGTGCAGCTGAAACGTGCGGTTGTGATCAAGCTCCGTTTTGCCCTTGGGATGGAGAATCCGGTGATGCTGACCGACGATTTCGGATTTTGGTCTGCCAACCAGCTCCATCGCTGCCCGGTTACAGTCTACCAGAATACCGGTTTCCACATCGGCGATAAAGATGGCGTCCATGGTCTCTTCGAACTGTCTGCGGTAGCGCTCTTCGGACTTTCGCAGTGCCTCTTCCATCTTTTTTTCTTTGGTGATATTTTTGGAAATTCCGAAGGTGCCGATGATCCTACCCTGGCTGTTCATCAGCGGCATTTTCGTAGAAGACGCCCACGAAACGCTACCGTTCGCCCAACTTCGCTTCTCCACTTTATCAACAATCGCCTTGCCGGTCTTGATGATATTCTGCTCGGTTTGATAGTCCTCCTTTGCAAACTCCTCCGGGAAGAAATCGAAATCGCTCTTCCCGATAGCCTCCTGCGGGTCATTTATGCCGAATACTTCAGTTGCCAGCGATTTGCTGATGCGATAAAACCGGCTGTTCAAATCTTTGAAGTAAATATATTCCGGGAAATAGTTCAGCATGGCATCAATCAGGGTTTTTTCAAACTCCAGCGCTTTTTCGGCTTTACGTTGCTCGGTAATATCCCGGAAAATCAGCACCACCCCGGAAATGTTGCCCTGGTCGTCTTTAATCGGCGCCCCGCTGTCATCTATGGGGATTCGTTTGCCGGCTTTGGAGATCAGGATCGTATGATTCGCCAGCCCTTGAACCACACCTTTCTGCAGCACCTTTTTTGCCGGGTTTTCAACGGCTTGACCGGTAAATTCATTGACAATCTGAAACACATTACTCAGTTCCTGCCCCAGGGCTTCATCAAGTTTCCAGCTGGTCAGCTGCTCAGCCACCTGATTCATAAAATTGATTCGACCGTCAGTGTCAGTCGTAATAACGGCATCGCCGATACTTTTTAGCGTGGTGGTAACCCACGCCTGGTTGTTATCCAATTTATGCTGCATCTTTGCGCGGGAAATCGCCAATTCAAGCGCATATTCCAGTTCCCGCGGCGTAAAGGGTCGTTTTACAAAACTGAACCGGTCTAAAACGGCATCATTATCCAGAAAGCTGTCTTCAATATTATCAACAACTAGCACAACCGGCACCGCACATTCGGCATGAATTTCTGCCGCTTTTTTAACTCGGCTCAACGGTTGTTCACTGGAAAGGTTGAAAAGAACCAGGTCGGGTTTATGTGCACGAATCTGCGCCGGCAAGCCGGCTGCAGTGAAATCGAGCGTTTTAAGCGTGTATCCGGCAGCCTTTGTTACTTTAGTAATCTCGGCACCGCTTTTATCCGCATCGTTGATCAGGATTAACTTCTGTTTGACCATCATCTTCCTCCTAAGCCCACCAAAATAGTCTTAGTACATTTTGATATTTTAACATACTGTATTTTAATAAAAATTATCGAAATAAGGTATAATTCTTTTAAATGAAAACGGAGGGGTTTGCCGCCATTTTTCCTGATTGTGACAATGAGGACTAATCACTTTTTATTGAGCAACCCGGTGGCGGGGTCTGGAGGAACTCTTTCCCGAAGATTATCACTCACACCGTCATGAAAAATTATCTCATCAGTGGATGTGTCCGTGGTCCAGTTCTTCCGGGCTGGCTTTGCGGATATCAACAATTTCGGTCTCAAAATGCAGAACCTCTCCGGCAAGCGGGTGATTCATATCAATCACGACTTCTGTATCGTTAAATGACTTCACTTTGACATCAAATTGCTGACCCTGTTTATTTTGACCGGTCAAAAACATGCCTTTTTCCAATTCCAGATTCGGGGGCAACTGATCCCGGTTGACTGTCTGAATCAACTGATCATTGACCAAGCCATATCCATCTTGCGGTTGGACTGTCACCTTTTTACGATCGCCGGTTTTTAAGCCGAACAATTCCTTTTCCAGCCCCGGAACAATCATCCCGTGACCGCAAATAAACTGGAGCGGTTCCCGGTCAGCCGACGAACCAAGCACACTGCCATTGTCCAGTGCTAATGTATAATGCATCGAAACGACCATATCTTTTGCCACCTGCATTAAATTCTCCTCTGATTTTGCCAAACATGATCACAACCAAAAGAGTCTTTAAAGAGGTGAATCACCATATTTAGCGTTTGATTAAACTATTCCAAACAACGTCTGGAATATAGGATTTATAACATCCCAAACCAAACAGTTATTCGGCACGAATTTGGAAATCAAAATTAGAAAAGATTATACCGGGTTGAATATAATTTGAAGATTAAGCGGCTCGATATTGCAGTGCAGCTCCTCGATTGCACAATATTTGAAAAAATAGTCCGCATATTGCGCTCTGAAATCGGCGAGCCGGTTTAAATGCAGCACCGGCTTCTTGATCGGATTCAGGGATTCAAATACACTGCGGATATCCGCCTCGCTCAAACCGACCAGATGCAGGATGTCGCAATCCAGCTCGTTGAACTTTTCAAATTCCGCCACCGTATTGATCTCGACCTCGATTTTAAGACTTCGCCGCGTATCTCCCAGTTCACGAACAATCTGCTCCATCGTCTTCTCGGTACCACCGCTGTAACGCAGGTGATTTTGGGTAATGTAAATGGAATCCGTGAGACCGCGCCGTTTCCAGATACCGCCGCCGATTTGGAAGGCGATTTCATCCAGCAGCTCAAAGATCGGATTGACTGAAATTCCCTGGACAAGGGTTTTTCCATGTTGATCTAACACCGTTGCGGCTTGCTTGGTAGCCGTTGCCAGTCCGGACATGCGTCCGACTATCCAGTGAATCAGGCGCCGGTTTTTTAAAATATCGGCGCCATTGCCGTTGAATCCAAACAGCACCTCCCCATCATGGATCGGATCGCCATCGCGAGCCTGCCAGTCAAGTGTCAACTGCTTTCCGCTCTCTTCAAAGAGAAGTTCCAGCACTTCCCGACTGACGAAGATTCCATTGGAGCGGGCAATTACCGAACCGGACGAATGCAGAGCATAGGGCGTGATCAATTCGGTACATAAATCACCCTGACCCAGCTCAATACTCTGCATCCAGTTCAATAAGGTTCGGATTTGAGAAATATCCACAGTCGTACCGTTTGATCCGGGCTTTACTGTCCCGGCGGCATACAGTGACCATCCATCATACCGCATCCGGCGCCCCGTTTTCCGGGACGATTTCCCGTTTCACCGGTCCGGCATTGTTTAAGCCAGATCGCTTTTTGCTCGTCGGTCAGAATATTGGCAACCTCTATCCGATGTTTGATCCGTTTTTCGTACTGCTTCGATTTCAAATCATTCACTTTCTTAATCGCCGCATCCATTTTTTTGGAAATGTCACCGGTGCGAACCAGCTCTTCCAGCTCCAGCTTCGCCAGTCTGATATCCGCCTGCAGCGGAATCATCTCTTTCTGATGCGCCAGGCGCAGAGCGTCAATCTTCTGCTGCTGTTCTGCGGTCAGATTCAGTTCGGCACAGCTTTCCTTGCGCATTCCCGGCGCCGGTTTTTCTCCCATCATTTTCCGGGGACCGCCCAGCACCAGGGCTGGAATCGCAAACAAGATTACCAAGGCACTTAACTTTTTCATGGTTCTTTCCTTTCCTTTGGTTTATAGCCCTTATGATGACTATGTGGTTGGTAGATTGATCGCATCAACCGGTTACGAAAGCGGTTGTCGAATACAATAAACTTCAACTGTTGTTCTGCCGTAAGAACATCCCCAATTTCAACAACAAAAGCCTGTTTATGCGCGATGATTTCCCGCTCCAAATCAGCCAGTTCCTGAGTATATTTTTTTACATCCTCGTCTGTTACCGAATAGTTTTCATCGCATGTCAATTCATAAATCTTTTTCATGATACTTCGCTGTTTATCCTGATTGGCGTGGACAAAATCTTCAAATTCCTTTAAACGCGGAAAAAACATTCCGGACTGCTCTGGATTGAGATTTAAAAATTCCGTCATTTTCCAGATTCGTAACGCTTCCATCTGTTCCCGCCGATCGGGATCCAATGGTTTGATCATGTCATCCTGAGCAGTCGCAGTTGCGCCCAGAATTAATAAATACCCAACAATAATTAAAAACCACCTGTTCATTCCTCCTCCCGCTATAAAATTTCCCGTTTCATTTGATAGACCAGTTGTCGAAACTCGGCATCGTCCAGGCTGGCAGTTGCTATTACACAGCGTTCAACCTCCGGATATAACGGTTCTTTCTCCACAATCTGGTAAATGGCGTTTTTTACTATATCTTCGGTGGATAAATCTGTATCGGCAGGATCGTCCGCCGGCACAAATTCACCAAAGTAGCCGACGCTGCTGAAATTTACATAAATATGTTCCTGGTTAAACTGCTCAAACCACTGGTTATCGCCCGACTTGAAAAGGCTGACGGCGGTTATTATCAGAAACGCCGAAAGCGAAGCGAAAGCCGGAATCGCCCAGAGCGCCCTGCGCTGATTTTTACGCCGCTTTACCAAACGATTATTCAGTGCTATGACCAGCTCCGCCCCGTAGGATGCCGGTGGTTCAATCTCCGGCTCCTGTTGCATGGTATCAATGATGGCTGCCAGAGCGGAGTGATATTGGCGACAAACCTGGCAATGCTGTAAATGGGTTGTCATCCGGCGCCGTTCGTCATCTGACAAATCGCCCGAAACATATAAAGGAATTCTATTTTCAAATTCTTTACACGGTTTCATAGCTGACTCCCATCGCTTCGAACTTTTTGCGCATATTTTTCAATGCGTGAATATAGTTCACTTTAGCGGCATTTTCGGTAATATCCATGATTCGCCCGATATCCCTGAATGCCAGACCCTGATAGGTCCGCAGGATGATCACCATCTGCTGTTTTGAAGGCAGTTGCGCCAACACTTTTTTCAGTGCTTCATTTTTAAAATCGGCGATGTCCGGATTGCCCGTTTCGGCAGCAAGCTCTACTTTTTCAAAACCGATGGTTTGGCGGGCTTTGCGGCGGCGTAAAAAATTCAGTCCGGTATTGACGGCAATCCGGTAGATCCAGGTATAGGCGGAAGAATCGTGGCGAAATTTTGATAAGTTTTTATACACTTTAATAAAAGTCTCCTGGGTCAGATCATCGGCTTCATCGTGAGACGATACCATGCGGCGGAAAAGCGCATAGATTTTTTCCTGATTTTCAAGCACCAGGCGGTTAAAAGATTCTGCATCTGTTTGTCTCACTGTTTCTTTTTGCAACGTTTTCCTTTTTCACTCTTTTTTGACAAGCGGATTCCTGAAAGGTTAAATTTTTTTATCTGCATTATGATATGATCACCATTGAATCTAAATGTTTCAAAAAAATTAAAATAATTCAACAGAAATATCTACTCTCTGTACCTTTAATTAAATCTTGCCCTCTAAGCGACTACTGGAATAGACAGAAATGGAGATAAGCCTTTTTAAACACAGCCCGACAAAAGTGAGGTGAACGCAATGAAATACCGCGCCGCTATTCATCATTTTAATGCAACAAACTTAAAAGCCAAAATCCGCACGAGCCTGGAGTTTGTTGACTGGAAGAACAAAATCTATCCCGACAGCAATGTCTGGATCAAACCGAATCTGACCTTTCCGGAGTACCGACCGGGCGTGACGACCTCCCCCCACTTTATGGCGGCTCTCCTAGATGTACTCAGAGAGCGCACCAAACACCTGACAGTTTTCGAGTCTGACGGTGGTAACAACTCCTACCCGATTGAACGGGCGTTTGCGGCTCACAATCTTTATGAGATCTGCGAGAGCCGGGCTGTCCGCCTGCTAAATCTGTCCCGTGCGGAAACAGAAGTCATCAAAGTTCCCGGCGGCTGGCGCTCCTATCGTTTGGCATTAAACAGAGAGATGCTGGAAACCGCCGATATGACTATCAGCGTACCTGTCCCGAAAATGCATTTCGTGACCCGCTTCACCGGCGCCATTAAGAATCACTGGGGCACGGTACCGGACTCCATGCGCCTGAAAAACCACTTTTTCTTCAAGTATGCCATTAATGAAATCGTCCGGCGTCTGAAGTCCCAAATTACCGTCGTTGACGGCGAATATTTCCTGAATAATAACGGTCCGGTGGTCGGCGACCCCGTGAAGATGGACCTTGTCATGGCGGCTGACAATCCACTGACCGCCGACATGATCCTAATGGATCTGATGGGTGTCGAATCGGAAAAAATCGGTTATATCCGTCGAGCCTGGCAGCAGAACACCGGTCCACAATCACTCGCTGAAATCGAGCTGAATACCGACCTGGACGATTTCCGAACCTTTGAATTCAGTTACCAGCGCGATCCGGTGGATTACCTCGCCTGGCTGGGATTTCACAACTACCTGATCACCTGGCTGGTCTATCTGTCACCTCTGAACACTTTCGCCCACTGGTGGATCCGGATGCTGCGGGGCGGTTCCCGGCAGGTGGAAGACTATTACGACAGTTTCATCAAGGACAACGAACCGGGCTGATTCCTCATTTTCTAATGACAAAAGATAAAACCGAGCAGTGACCACGGGTGCGGCATTTTCTTTTCTCTTGAATTACCGTTTGCTGAGGAATATATTTCACAAAACCGAATTTGTGAGGGATTATGATCAAAAGAGTATTCAGATGGTATATTTCCAAGTCACTGCTGGCACGCCTTCTGGCTGGCTTTGGGATCGGATCGGCGGTTGGCATTGCGCTGTGGTTTATATCGGTACAGAGCGGTAATCCGGTCGCCGAGTCAGCGGCTCCCTATATTTCGCCATTCGGAACAATTCTGATCAGTATGCTGAAAATGATCGTCATCCCGGTCATCTTCTTCTCGCTGATCACAGGTGCAGCTTCACTGCCGATCAAGCGTTTTGGTAAAATCGGGATGAAAGTCATCGGCTGGTATCTGCTCTGTTCGCTGCTGGCGGCGATTCTGGGTACGCTGCTGGCGTTGCTGATCAATCCCGGCAGCCAGAGCAATCTGGCGGGCTGGCAAAAAATTATCGCCGTCCTGGGAAACCAGACGGAAAAGGTTGCCGACACCGCTGCGGAACAGGGCGGTTTTGGATTCATTCTGTTGAATTTATTTCAGAACCCTTTTGAGGCGCTGGCGAATAATAACTTTCTGGCAATTATCACCTTCTCCATTCTGCTCGGCATCGCAATACGGATTATTCTTGAGTCCCGTGATCATCCGGAAGAGCACGCCCTTAATCTGCTTGTCCGGCTGACGGAAGCCGCCCGGGACGCCATTTTCAAAATCGTGGAGTGGATTCTGGAATATTCGCCCATCGGTGTCCTGGCGCTCTCGATCACCAATTTCGGACTTTACGGTCCCAATATCGCCGGTCCCTATGTCAGTGTCACTCTCGGCGTAGTTGCCGGTATTCTGACCATGATGTTTATTATTTACCCGATCCTGCTGTTTCTCATCAGCCGGCAGAACCCCTATCGGATTTTAAAAAATATGGACGAAGCCATCATCACCGCCTTTATCACCCGCAGCAGCGCAGCAACCCTACCGGTCTCGCTGCACACGGTTCAGGAAAAGCTGCATGTCCGCAGTGAGCTGGCTGCTTTTTCCCTGCCACTGGGCGCCACCATCAATATGGACGGTGTCTGTGTTCACCTGCCGATGTTTGCCGTACTGGCAGCTAATATGTTCGGCATACAGCTGACGGTGAGCAGTCTGTTTATACTGGTAATGACGACGGTACTGGCGTCCATCGGCGCCGGCGGTGTGCCCGGCGGGAGTATTATGCTGCTGTTTATTATTCTCCAAACTATGGGGCTGGACAGCTCCCAGACTGCGATCATCGTGGCTTTGGCAATGGGCATTAACCCGATTCTCGACATGTTTGAAACCGCCAATAATGTAACCGGCGATATGGTCTGTACCTATACCGTCGCCCAGCATGAAAAGTTGATCAACGATTCTACTGTTTAATATATTCTAAAAGGTGTAGCCGGGTCCTCTTGATAATCTCGGCTGTAATATCCTGTTCGTGCAGCGTACCGTTACGGATAAAGTAGAGCCCGGTTTTAATCACATTCAATTTGGTATTCTGCTGCAGCATCAGGGCATAGAGATTCAGCTGGGCGTTGTACTTTGTCAGTGCTGCCTCATCGGGACGCTGACCGATATGGTCGGATTTAAAGTCTATGATTATGTATTTTCCGGTGTCCATTTTCAACAGCAGGTCAATTTTCCCCTCGATCAGCGTACCGCCAATCCAGGCATAAATATCCACTTCGCGGGAGATGTTCTCAGCTTTCCGAATATACTTCAGCAAAGGGTTTTCCGATTTAGTCAACCGTCCGCCCCAATCTTCAAACAGCGCCATTAATTTTTGAAATTCCGACGGAGACAGGGTGTAGGACTGCAGCAACTGTCCGGTAAAACGGGTCAGTTCGCTGACATCTGCAAAATCCCACCAGCTGAACGCCTGATGGATAATCGTGCCGATTTCCAGTGCCGACAGCGTTTCCGCCGATTCGAGCAGGTCTCTGGCGGCAAATTTTTTAAAAAGCGGTTCCTTCTCCGCCTGCGTGCCGAGCCAGCCTGCGAAGGCTGTCGGAGTCACCTTTTTGACTTTCGGCTGAACCGTCAACGGGGAAATCAACTGCTCCAGCTCGTTTTGTTGATCGCGGGAGAGGGTTCTGACCGGCAGCGGCGTTGCGGCTTGAAAATCCGCCAGCAGCCCGGGGACATCCGCGATGGAGATTTCCCGCAGATTCAGATCGCCGGCGCTGAAGACAGCCTTTATTTTTGACCATTGGGAATCGGCAGCAGCACTCTTTTTGTCAATTCCCGACAGCAGCAGGTAGGATTCCGCCCGGGTCGCCGCCACGTATAGAATCCGTTTCTCTTCCGCCCTGTCACGCTCCTTCTCATTTTGAACCAGATACTGATGGTAATAGCCGTGCCGGTCATCGAACAGGGTTTTCAGATTAAAAGCAATATGGTCGGTGTTATCACTCAGCAAGCGCTGATAACCACCCTTATTCGGCGCCGCCAGCTCCGGGACAACCACAACCGGAAAGGCGAGTCCTTTGGCAGCGTGAATGGTCATGATGATAACGCTGTTTTCCAGCTCCGAGCTGAGATTCGCCTCGCCTTCCCGAATCTGCATGGTCTGGTAGAGCTGCACCCGCCGAATATAATCCACCAGACTAATATCCTGCGTGCCGCTCCATACCACTGCCAGGTCAATCAGTTTCAACACATTGGCAATACTCTGTTTCTCCTCCGGGAAAGCCGCCAGAACGGCTAAATAGTCAGTCTCGTCCAGAATCGCCTGGATCAACTCGGCGGTGGACAACGTCTTCATCTTTTCCCGGAGCCGATCAAGCAGATTCATAAATTCCCGAAAACGCTGAAGCGTGTCCGGGCTGATATTTTCCGAAAGGGGCTCTCCCTTCATTACCTTACTGACGCCGTGCATCAGTCCCTTTTCAGTGGCAATTTCCATCAGATTATCATCGCTCATACCAATCATAGGCGAGCGCAACAAACCAGCCAGCGCCATCTCATCGTAACCGTTAATCAGCACCCGCAGAAAGTTGGTGACGTCCAGCACTTCCCGCCGCTGATAAAAACCGACTCCCGAGGCGACATAATAGGGCACGCCTGCCAGATTGAGAATCCGTTCCAGCTGCTCCTGATGCGTCCGGGAACGCATTAAAATCGTAAAATCCCGCCATTCCGGCTGACGCATCTGTTCCGTTTTAGCATCCTTAACGATCGCCCGATAGCGCAACTCCTTCATACGGTGCACGATATGGACAAATTCTGCTTCAGTCTCCGAAAGCGCTGTCAGTGCCAGCTCCGGCTGGGCATCTTTGTTCAAAAGCAGCAGCTCCACCGGCAACCGGTCCAGCGCCAGATTGTCATCGGATTTCACCGGTTTATCATACCAGGTGTCATATTCGGCAACGCAATCGGTGCGACTCATCAGCTGGTCAAAAAAACGATTGAAAAATTCGTTCAGCGGTTTCACGCTACGGAAATTTTTATCCAGATACAGGAGCGGCATAGTGCGTTTATACCTGTTAAAAATTTCCACTTCGGCGCCGCGAAAGCGGTAAATAGACTGCTTTTCATCCCCCACGTAAAAGGTGATCAACGCTGGATTCAGAGCGGAAATGGCAGTCAGAATCCGGTTCTGGATAGGACTGACATCCTGAAACTCATCCACCAGCAGGTGTTTGAATTGCCGGGCAACCTGGCTGGCGGCGGTGCTACCGCTTTTGAAAAATCGTTCGGCATAAATTTCCAACCCGTTAAACTCAACGACAGCCTGGTCATTCAGAGTCGCCCGATACGTCTCGATCCAGCGCAGTGCCAATTGAGCAAAAGCGATTGTCAAACCGGCATTCCACTGCTCCAATTCCTCATCAAAGAGGAAAATCCGCGCTTTGATGCCATCCCAGATATTGCGCAGTTTGAGCTGATACTCCCGCATTGTCTCCAATTCACCACCCCAATTACCCTTTTGCCCTTTCTTCCGCCGATCGAACAACTGACCGGCAGAACCATTGGCTATTTCCGGCGGAATTTTTCCCGATTGAATTTTTGCAATCATACTGAGCAGCGCGGTCTTGGCTTGCTGCAAAGCATCGTCAGCTTTCCTCGCATGGTGGTTGCGCATAAACTGATAAACCGGCTCTAATTCAGGCGCATCGAAGGCATTCCGAAGCAGCTGCAGGGTATGCTTGTGATAGTGCTGCCGGTATTGAGCCAACAGTCGCACTTCAGTCTGTTTGGAAGCCTTGGCGAGCGGGAGATAGAGGTCCACCTGCTGCTGCCAGACAATGTCCAGCATTTCCCGAATCTGATACAACTCAAAATACTCAATTAAGCGCAAAATCGGCGATTGAGGGCGATTGAACTCATCATGCAGAAATGTGTCCAGACGCTCTTTGCGTAAAATTTTCTCCTCAATCTCATCTATAACCCGAAACTGGGGATCGAGGTTGAGCTCCTCAACATTCTCTTGGAGCACCCGTGCACAGAAGCTGTGAATCGTAGAAATCGGGGCGGCATTCAACTGGTCGAGCAGGCTGGCACTGCCCGGGGCAGCGGTCAGCGCCGAACCGCGCAGCGCCCGCCTAATGCGCTCTTTCATCTCATCGGCAGCCTTTTCGGTAAAGGTAATCGCCAGAATTTCATCAATCCGGGCGTCACCCTTTATCAGAATATTGAGATAGCGCTCCACCAGCACCCGGGTTTTGCCGGTCCCGGCGGAAGCAGACACCAGAAAGGACTGATCAATCCGTTCCCGGGCTGTCCGGTAATCGCTGAAATTTTTGGTCAGTGAACTCAATTTTGTTCCTTATTTCTTGAAAATAGCATCTGAATTATCTAAAATTACCCTCGTTAACATGGGGAGTGAGTGTGCCTGTACATCAACTGTTTCAAAATGAATGGATCAGTTTCGCCGTATTTTTAGTAGTCATTCTCGGATTTGTCGCACTTAGTGAGGTATTGCGAAAGAGTTTCAGGATCTCCGGCGAAAATACGCGTCAGTTTGTCCATATCGGCGTCGGTTTACTGGTGACAACCAGTCCTTTTCTTTTTCAATCACCTCTCCAGCCGGCAGTTTTAGCCGGTATCTTTATCCTGTTAAATGCCCTCGCCATCAAAAGCAACCAGATGAAAGGCATTCACACCACCAGCCGTTTTTCCCTGGGCACCGTTTTTTTTCCAGTCTCCTTTCTGATCCTGATTCTGTTTTACTGGAAATCCAATCCGGAAATTTTAATCATCGGCATGCTGATCATGACCCTTGCCGATCCCTTAGCCTCCATAGTTGGTAATCACTCGAAAAAACCGGAAACCTTTATTTTCTGGAAAGACCGTAAAACCGTCAACGGTTCCGTCACTGTTTTCAGCAGTACTTTCCTCATCGTCACAATCGGGCTGCCGATTCTCGCTCAACTGGGGGTGGGCGTACAACCGGCACCGGTCAATCTGCTGCTAATCGGATTCACCGTTTCGATCATCGCGGTCCTGGGTGAATCCATCTCCTTTGCCGGCTCCGACAACCTAACCGTTCCCCTGCTGAGCGCCCTGATCCTGCATATCATGCTGGAAGCCGATATCGCCCGGCAGTTAACCGTTGTTGGCTGGATCGGTTTCTCATTTTTACTGGCATTTCTGGCTTATCAGCTGAAAGCTCTCACGCTGGGCGGTACCGCCGGCGCCATGTTGCTGGGTTCGATCGTTTTCTCCATCGGCGGAATCTACTGGGTCATCCCCATGGCGACTTTCTTTATCTTATCCTCCATTCTCTCCAAAATCGGTAAAATGAAACGTACGATTTTAAAAGGCATGGTAGAAAAAGGCAGCCAGCGGGATATCATGCAGGTCTATGCCAACGGCGGCGTCGCCCTGATTATGGCGATTCTGTTTCACTTCACCGGAAACGACCTGTTCTATCTGATGTTTCTAGGTTCACTGGCTGCAGCCACGGCAGATACCTGGGGCACGGAAATCGGCATTTTTTCCAAAACCGAACCGCGTCATATCATCACTTTCAGCAGAGTTCCGGCTGGCACATCCGGCGGCGTAACGGTTCTCGGCACCTCGGGATTCCTGATGGGCGCCGGAATTTTAACGCTCAGTGGAATCTTCCCGGTAACCGGCTCCCTGATCCGGCTCTTCCTGATCATCGCCATCAGCGGCATCATCGGCGCACTGATTGATTCTCTCGTTGGTGCCACGCTCCAGGCACAATTCAAATGCTCCCAATGTCAAAAAACAACCGAAAAATTAGTTCATTGCGCAGGTCATCCGACAGAACTCATCGGCGGCATCCGCTGGCTCAACAATGATGTGGTTAACCTGATCTGCACCGGTTCCGGCGCGCTTTTTGTCCTGTTGTTTTATACGTTGCTGCAATAAATCAATCCTCTTCATCAGCCATAATTTCAATCTGCCGGGTGTCTATCCGGCACACATCAAAATATGGACATTTGCCCTGCTGGCAGCGTTTTTTTACATCGTGGGGATTGAGAAAAAAATCACCGGCAAAGATCCTCTTTAAATAGGTTGTCACCAGTTCGGCGGTATCGGTAATCAATTTTTCAATATTGTGATAATCCACGGTCTTCCAGCCGGTCAGGAGCGGCTGCGTAAAGAGTCCTTTTGCCACTCTGCCCTCATTGAAAATATAAGTGTAGATGCCCGCAAAGCGAACATTTGCACACAGCTCTTTGTAACCGTACAGATAGAAAGGAAGCTGGAAATAGACGCCCTCGTCCAGCCCTTTCCGGGGGTCCTGCACCGATTTCGCCGAACGTTTGTATTCCAGAATAACCAGACCGCCATCCTTGCTGCGATCAATCCGGTCAATTTTCAGCTGCAGCGGAACGGATAATTGGCAATCGTCAATCGCCAGGGGAATCTCAAATTTCAACCGGTATTCAAATTCTGCGGGAGTGCACTCACTCTCCAGCGCCTCAATTTCACGCTGGATAAAGAGTCGTAAACCGCGCCTTAAATCAGCCATTTTCTTATTCCACACCGCCTTGTCCAGATAGGCAAAAGCTGAGCGGTATTTTTTCTCAATATGATCCAATACCTCTTCAATCTCCCCTGACAAATCCGCCGTAATAAATTGTTTCCACTGGTCGAAATTTTGGGGGCTGGCTAATTTTAAAAAAGCCTCCAACAGTCCATGAATCAACAGCCCGTCAGAAAGCGCCGATACCTCCGCCAGCGGCTCATCCACCGCGTCAATTTTCCAGATATATTGACACAGGTACAGAAACGGACACAAAGCATACTGCTGCAGGCGGGTAACGGAAAGCGGTTGCGCAAAGCAAGTCCGGCGGTGGTTATTCGTTGTGAGACGACCGTTCCAGCGACAGGGGCTGTTTTGACGGCGCTGGTTTTCTATATCAATCCGCCTGCCGATCTCACGCAGCGCTTTGACGTCACTGATATTCCGCTCAATAAAATCCAGGGTCCCCCTATCCCATTGAAAATGCCACCGGTTCAAAAGAAGATCCCTGCGTGAAACCGTGCGCCGAATATGGGGAATGATCTCCGCCGGAGAGATGCTGCAATAGCGGATCGCCGCCTGCCATTCCGGCTGATTTGCCAGCATCAGCAGATCATCTAAAAAGGGTGACATCGCCACCGCCCGACCGTCGTTGTCAAACTGGGGAAAGGAGATCAGCATGCGCTCAGCAGCGTTGTGCAAAAGGCTGTAAAACAGAAATTTTTCCTCCTGAATATTGCTTCCCGACAGCTGTAAAAGTTCTCGTCCCAGTTCCTGGTTCAGTGCTCTTCGCCGGCGATTGTTCAACAACGGATTTTCACGCCGGCTGGCAGGGAATTCGCCGTCAGCCATTCCCAGCAGAACGATTCCGTCGAAATGTCCGCCGCGAACATCCATCACATCGGCAATCGTGATACCCGATTTTTGACGGGAAGCCTCTTCAGATACCACCGTATTTTGAACCAGATTGTTGAGCGCCATGCTGAAGTTCCGCAAAGACAGCCTTTCCCGCCGGGCAACCAGACTGTTCAGCTGCATAAAGACTTGCTGCACAGAATCAACCAATTCTGCGGAAGAGTCGTTCCGGTTATCGGCGAACCAGTACATCCGAAGCAGTTTTTTAACCATCTCAGTGTATTCGCACCAGTAGCTTTCCGGCGGCAGGCTAATGTCATCAATCAGCTGCTTGAGCACCGGCAGTAAGCTATCAATTTCCATCAGCTCCTGACGAAGTACACCGATTTCCTTTAATTCTTCTGTTTCACTTTGAATGAATGTCCGTAAATATTCCCGCCGCTGGGTCAACTGGCGCAGCCAGCTCTCTCGGTCAAATGACAGTCCCCAGGAAGCTGACTGATATTCAAATTTTTGAATCAGCTCCTCGCCATAATAGCGACGAACCGACTCGAAGCGGGTCAGATCTATCAGGCTCCCGCGGTTAAAATTGCGCTCATTAACATCGAAGATCTTACTGATAATCCGCAGTGGTACCGTCTCCGCCAGCAGCCGGCTATTGTTTTCAACCGGAATACCGCCAGCCGGAAAAACCAGCCGGATCAGCCGGCTGTACTTCGAGGCATCCCGATAAACAACAGCGATTCGGTCTGCCTGCATCCCGCCGGCGATCCATTTTTTAACAGTTTGTACGGCGGCATGCACCTCCTGCCGCCGGGTCGGGCAACGCAGCAATATCAGGGCGGTCTCAGACCAGTCGTTCAGAAATTCTCCGGGTTGCAGATCATCGGGTGAACTGGACGCTTTATTGTGGTACAGGTTGTCGGCTATCCGGGACAGAGTGTTGGCGGGTGGCACCGGGAGAACGGATTCGGTGTAATTTTTCGATTCCAGATTATCCACCACCGGTTTGATATATTGAAACACCGGATGTTCAGTCTGCTCCGGATAGAAGATTATCGCCTCTTCAGATCGTTTGATCAGATGATTGACCAGTTTCTGCTGAATCGGATTGAACTCATAAAAACCGGCAATGACAAGGTATTCACCGGTCAAGGCATACGATGTAGTGAGCAGATTTTCCAGAGCCAGCATTAACGCCATCGCCGGAGAAGCCAGATATTTTTCCCGGGCAATTTCAAGAAAATAGTTGACACAGTCCACATAGGGAGCGAGGTCGCCGCCCGATTGCAGCAGACGATTCAATTCGGCGCCGGTCCAACCGCTCTCCTGTAATTCGGTCACGATTTTCTGAATCTGCGTCAGCGCACCAGGCTTCAGCGATTTAAAAAGCGCATGGTTTTTGCGCAGAAAATCAAATAGCAGAATCCACTCTGCGCCGGGACCGAGAATCCGGTAAAAACGGTGCTCAGCCTCCAGTATCTTTTTCGCCCAGGCAAGGAAATTACCAAAAAAGAGCTGTCCTGGCATCACCGAACCGACCTGCGCTACCAATGTCTCCTTCAGTTGAAAAATATAACGAGCCGACGGCAGGAGAAAATTTACCTTTTTACCCTTTTGAATCTCGGCTGAGATCGTCGCGGTAATATCCCGACTCAAATCGGCGGAGACAGAATAGTATAGGATTTTTACAGCAGCCATGATCCTTAAATCTAAGCGAAAACCGGCTCAGAGCCAAGCATTTCGCAGTAACGGAAGCCCTTATTTATTATTTCAGCCGTAATATTCTGAAAAAATTATTTTTAAAAAAAACTTTTGCTATGTTCAACTTTTTATTATAAACTGTAGCGTTATTTGATTTGATAGAATATCCTGCCGATATTTTTATCAAAAGGAGTCGTTTAATCACAAAGCTACGTCTCTTCTCACGTGAATTCCAATGTTAAAATGTCACCGGTATAGTTGCAACCGCACTGGTCCGGGTAAATTAAACATTAAAGCACACTGGGAAGAACCGCAAGGAGATTTGCATGCAAGGCAGTAAACTGTACGTGGGGAATTTGAAATATTCCGTCACAAATGAGCAACTGGAAGAGCTGTTCAAAGACCATGGCGAGGTTAAAAACGTCAACATTATTCCCAATAAGGGCTTCGGTTTTGTCGAAATGGGCAGTGCCGGAGAGGCTGAAAAGGTCAAAGAAGAATTCGACGGTAAGGAATTCGAAGGACGGACACTCAGAATTGATGAAGCCCGTCCGCCAAAGCCACGGTTTTCCAAAGATTCCGACCGGCAATACTAAAGAACGGCGTATAATCTACTAAAATAATATTAAACCATTTTCGCCCCTCTTGCCCGTCACAAGAGGGGAAAATGGTTTATTTCACTCCGAATTCAACCAGTTTGTAGAGTGCATCGGAAGGTCGGATTACCGTCGGTAGCCGAAACGTCACGTGCGTTCCTTTGGGTGCTGTTTGCACCGGCTGTTCATCCACCCAGACCTCCTCAATAACGGCTTCCACCACACCGGTAGTAGGACCGGTAATCACCACCAGGTCGCCGGCGGACAGTTCATTGGCTTCGACAGTAAATTCGGCAATCTGCTGATTCTTAAAATAGTTAACCCCTTTACCGACATAGCATTTGCGGCGGGTAGCTTGCGACCCGTAGGTGCCGCTCCACTCGCCCAGGCGCTTCCCGAGATAATAGCCGTCCCAGAAACCGCGGTTGAACACCGTTGCCAATCGCTTTTGCCAATCCTTGACTTTTTCCGCTGTAAAGCTTCCGTCACCGATGGCGGACACCGCGGTGGAGTAGCATTCGCATACCGTTTTCACATATTCCGGAGAGCGGGCGCGCCCTTCGATTTTCAGGACCCGCACACCGGCATCCAGAATTTTATCCAGGAAGTGAATCGTCATCAGATCCTTGGGTGACATGATATATTCGTGATCCAGTTCCAGCTCGCCGCCGGTTTCCTTATCCCGGACAATGTACGCCCGCCGGCAAATTTGCAGGCACTCGCCCCGATTCGCCGATTGATTCGCCTGATGCAGCGACAGATAACATTTCCCGGAAATCGCCATACAGAGGGCGCCATGAATAAACAGCTCCAACCGGACCAAATCGCCAGAAGGACCGCGGATTTGCTCCCTCACAATTGCTCCCGCAATGTCACGAATCTGGTCCAAGGTCAGTTCTCGCGCCGGTACGATCACGTCGGCAAACCGCGTATAAAAGCGCAGCGCTTCAAGATTGCTGACATTTGCTTGAGTGGACAGATGTATTGGCAGACCCGCTCGGCGGATATAGGCAAGCGCCGCCGGATCACTGGCGATAATGGCATTGACGCCACACTCCTTCGCCGTTTCTACGATTGTGCGCATTTGATCCAAATCGCGGTCGTAGAGAACCGTATTCAGCGCGAGATAGGTTTTCAGGTTTTCCGTTCGGGCAATCCGGACGATTTCTTCTAAATCCGCCAATTTAAAATTTCTGGAAGCGCGCGAGCGCATATTCAGGTTTTCAACACCGCAGTAAACCGCATCCGCACCGCCCTGAATTGCCGCCCGGAGCGCCGCCCGGGAACCCACCGGCGCCATGATTTCGATGTCGTTACGGCGATAATTATTCATGCCGGGAAGTTAGGTAAACATCGGCAATTTTTCAAAAGCAATTCAACTGTCGGAAATCTGTTTGTGAGCGCTTCGAAGCACTGCTGCGGAACAGGTTGAAATCATTCCGATAAATGTATTGCGCATCTGGATGCATTTTTTATCTTTAACAGTCAATTTTCACGAGGATTTATGAAACACACTATTTTACTATTTCTCCTCATCTTTCTGAGCACCTGTTCACAGAAAAAAGTCGAAGAGGAGCCGGGACAAATCAATTTTAAAGTCACCGAATTTGAAGAAGCCCGGATTGAAGCCCGGGACAGTGGTCGCTTGCTGCTGGCTTATTTCTACACCGACTGGTGAAGCTCCTGCAAACGCTTGGACCAGTTGGTCTTCACGCAAAAAGATGTCGCCGACTTTATCAACACCAATTATGTTGCCCTGAAAATGGATGGCGATACCGAGCTGGGTAACGCCCTGCGCAAACAGTTTAAAGTACCCGGCTATCCGACGATGATTCTGTTTGCCGCCGACGGGCAAGAGATTGACCGTATTGTCGGATTCAGCGGAAAAAAAGACGAATATTTTCAAATACTTAAAGACTATACCAACGGCATTAACACCCTCCACGACCTGCTGTCAAAAAACGGTAGCGATGCCAACAGTGCTCAACTGAATTTTGATATCGCCACGAAATATAGCGATCGCGGCAACGATGAGTTGGCTTTGCAGTATTTCGAAAATGTACTCGCCCTCGAACCGGATAAAAATTCCAAAATCTATCTCGAATCAGAATACAATGTCGCTGAATCAAAAACCTTCAGCCGGGATGATCCGCTCTATTTGCAGCAGTATGCTAAAAACTGCCGCAATGAATATCTGCAATACTATGCTTACAGCAGCCTGGTACGTTTTTTCCGGCTGAAAAAAGACCAGCCCAATGTCATCGCCACCTACGAGGAGGCATTGAGCAAACTGCCTGAAAATGCCTCCATGATGAACAGCTACGCCTGGTACATTTTCCAGAACCGGGTCAGCAACTACTATGAACGGGGCATTGCGGTAGCCCGGAAGGCTGTGGCGCTGGAGCCGGAAGCCGACTCCATCTGGGACACCCTGGGGCAACTGCTGTTTGCCGCCGGATACACGAAAGAAGCCATTATCGCCATGCAGAAAGCAGTGGAGCTGGCACCCGATGAAACATCCTATCAGGAGAATCTGGAACGTTACAAAGCTAGTCAGTCGTAGCCGGAATACTTCTCGTTTCCGGATTCAATTTATGAATTAATCTTGATTCATTCTTAACTCGTGCCCAGGTTTTGCTTGGGAAGGGAAAATTTATAAAGAATCGGGAACAAGAAAAAACGCCCGGCAACTGCCGGGCGTTTGGGTTCCAGAGCAACGTCTCGTAACCAGATTCGTTGGTTGCGGTTCTTAACGCCAGAAGGAAGCACGCTCGCTGACGTAACTGAGCATCTTTTTCTGACTGATATAGACTTTCGGGTCATCGGGATAGCGGATATAGTCCTGCGACCAGCTGGTCTTCGACCGTCCCAGGTAAATCGTCGCCAGTATGAATTCGCCCTTTTTCAGTTCGACCTTCAGACCCTTTTCAGCGGACACGTTATACTGATCATACTTCTCCGGATTCTTGGTGATGAAACCGGATTTCTTGGCTGCAACGACATTATCAAAGAAATTCTGGATACGGTTGTCTCTGACGACGCCGGTATCCGGTTCGGCAAACACCCAGCTCGTATCGCCTTTGACCAGCGTCACTGAAACCGTATCCTTACTAACCGTAAAAGCGGTGACATCTTCGATATTGACATCAAATACGTCCGTGATTTTCGGCTGATAGCGCCGATTTTTCAGCGAGACCACCAGCAATAACACCAGCGCAATTATCAGCAGAACAATATACTTCAACCAGGGATTTTGTTTTTTAGTCATAGAGCCCCTCCAGTAATTTCCGTTTCGTGATATTTCTACGCCAGCGGATCAGACCAAAAATGATCACCAGCAGCGCCGGCGTCACAATGTTAAACCATTTCCAGAAGCGTCGCGCCCCGACGGAAAGTTGATCCAGCGGACGCGTTGTTACCTTCCGGGAACGAATCTCTACCAGTTCCTGATCGCCGGACAGATAATCAACACTGTTCAGAATAAAGTCCAGATTCTCAGGAATACCGGCAGCCCGGTTGTCGTTGAAAAATTCATTGTCGGCAATCAGAAGTATTTCGGCATTTTCGCCGACTGAGAGAAATTTTTCCCTCTGATCATAATCCGAATTATCAGCAAAATAACTCTGCAACGGTCCGGTCACCAGACCGGCGATGGTTTTCGATTTCAATGGGAAGGAAGCCATCGTCGGGTTATGCATCTGGGAGCTGGGAATGTGCGGCGAGATATTATAGCCCTCAACCATGCTATACTGACCGTAAGGTGTTGTCTGCGGCACCATGCCCGGCGAAATTGCACCGGTTTTATCCGATGTCAGCATCAGCGGAATAAAATGAACCAGTGAATCGGCGGGCGCCACTTCATTGACGAAAAAGGGGCGCACCTGTTCGAGGTTCCTGACAATCAGATTTTCAGAATTGAAATTGTGAATCAGCGGAAAAAGGGGATAGTCAATTGCGCTGCTGAAGGCAAAAAAGCCACGGCGCTGCTGAATGCTGATCTGCCCGCATTTCTGATCCGTCAGCAGGTCCCGACCGATCTTCAGACCGTAGTATTCGAAAAAATCGAAAATGTTGGACTTGATCTCCTCGGCATAGCCCTCCTGCAGATGATCCACCTGGCGCGCCTGTCCGACAAACAGTTTGCCGCCGCGCATAAGATACTGATCCAGATTATATAGCTGATCCAGGGAAACCGAATCCCGGAGACCGTTCATCAGCAGAACATGGATATCCAGGGGAATTTCATTGTCCAGTGAAACAGTCCGGATATTATAGGTCTGCCGGAGCTGCTCCTGCAGTTGATTGGTGGAAATATTTTTATCACCCGACGTGACAATACCGACTTTCTTCATGTCTGTCGCCGCCAGTTTTTTTATCGCCGCAGTCAGCAGATACTCGAGACCCTCATCGGTCTGAATCGCCGAAATCGTCTCCTTTTTGTCGTTATACAACAGGACCAACCCCATGTAGATGTTCTTGATTTCCAACTTGTCATTTTCAATCACCTGCGCCTGGACCGGCGGAATACCATAGCCGCGGGCTTCGTTCTGAGCCTCCTCATTGTCGTCGGGAGCGATAAACTCAAAATGAAAACGCCCTTTGGAATAGGCTTCGTACTCCTCCAGCAGGTCCTGCAGATAGCGCCGGGAATTTGCCAGCTGCCCCGGAATATCCTTGGAAAAAAAGACTTTAGCGACCATCCGATCATCCAGCTTTTCAATTACCTGCTTGCTGGAATTTGAGAGCGAGTACATATTGTTTTCCGTCAAATCAAACCGGACAAACAGGGCGCGCGATACCACATTAAAGACCACGATGATCGCCGCCAGTAACACGATATAAAGAATAAACTGTTTTTTATTGGATATAATTGCCATTTTTACCTCCACTTTCTCATTTCCAGAACCCGAATGCTTACCAGCAGAAAAAATGCGATCATCGAACCAAAGTAGACAATATTGCGGGAATCAATGACGCCTCTGGAGATATTACTGAGATGATAATCAATACTGAGAAACTGAAATATGGACCCCAGAAAACCGGGCACAAAGATCAGAATTTTATCCAGAATAAAAAAGATAAAAATGATCAGAAAACTGATCAGAAAAGCGGTGATCTGATTGTCGGTCACCGCACTTCCGAATATCCCGATGGCGGTATACACACCACCCACCAGCAGCAACCCCAGATACCCGGAGATCAGCGCGCCGACATCAATATTATTACCGATAATCAGCAGCGTAAACAAATGCACCAGCGTAAAAGCCAGAGCTGTTCCGATAAGTGTCAATCCAGTCAGAAATTTCGCTACAATAATCTCTCCATCGGTAAAAGGCAGCGTGGTAATAAATTCCATGGTTCCCGAATTTTTTTCTCTGGCAATCAGTCCCATAGTGATTGCCGGCACAAAGAAGAGATAGACAATCGGTACGACGGAGAACAGAGTCCGCAGGTCCGATTCATTAATCAGGAAAAAGGTGCTCATGGTAAACCAGGCGCTGATTAGCAGAAATATCACCAGGGTGATATAGGCAACCGGACTGTTGAAAAAGGATTGCACCTCCTTGCGATATAGGATTTTGTAATTACTTTGCATCGTCGCCTCCTTCTATTGTCAGATTACGGAAGACCTCTTCGAGACTGGTTTTATGGCGGCTCATCTCCAGCAGCATCCATTTATTCTTGACAATCTGCCGGAAAATTTGCTCGCGGGGATCAATTTCGCTGGGATATTCCAAAACGGCTGATAGGATTCCATCTTTCGTCTGCAGCTGCGAGAGCAGAACACCCTCCTGTAGAGATTGCAGCTTTTTCACCGCCGCTTCGTCAGCGTTTTTCAATTCCAGCGTCAGACGGGTTTTACCCTTGAAATCGCTCATCAGTGCATCCACGGTACCATCGGCGACGATGCGCCCTCGGTTGATAATAATCATCCGGTCGGCGGTGGCTTGCATCTCCTGGAGAATGTGGCTGGAAATGATAACTGTTTTTTCTTTCCCCAAATTCTTGATCAGTCTCCGAATCTCCATGATCTGGTTGGGATCCAGACCCGAAGTCGGTTCGTCAAGAATCAGGATTTCGGGATCGTGAATAATCGCCTGCGCCAGCCCGACCCGCTGACAGTAGCCCTTACTGAGTTCATTAATGTTCTTATGCACGACCCCATTTAGCCCACATAATGCAATCACCTCATTCAGACGCGAGCGGAATTGGTTTTTGTTAATTTCCCTGACACGGGCAACAAATTCAAGGAAATCATAGACCTGCATATCGTGATACAGCGGATTCATTTCCGGCAGATAGCCTATCATTTTACGGATTTCCATCGAATCGTCCAGGACATTCAGGTCGTCTACAAACACATTGCCGGCAGTGGGTGACAGATAACCGGTGATGACCTTTAGAGTCGTCGTCTTACCGGCACCGTTGGGACCCAGAAAGCCCAGAATCTCACCGTTTTTAACCGTAAAGGAGATATCATCCACGGCTTTGACATCTCCGTAGTGTTTGACCAGGTTACGTACTTCAATCACGATGACCTCCTGTTTAGAAAGGGTTCACGTTTGGTTTTATCAATACAATTATAGGCTAAATCCCAATAGTTGAACATTTCTTCCGCCGCGGGTATAATTTTGGCAAATTTGACCAGGTCCAGTCCTTCAAATAGCTTTTTAAAATCCTTTTTGACCTCGGTAATTATATTCAATTCGCCAAAGGTTTCCAGAATCTCGCGGGTCGTCATCTCCAACGCCCTGATAAAATAGCGACGCTCCAGATACTCCCGGACGATTTCGGACAGGCGAAAATAGAACTGGCGGATTTCGGCTTCAGTTTGATACCGCCTGGACTTGATCTCATCCAATTTCCGAAAAGCCGCCAGATGAGGTGGTTCCAGATAATGTTCATCCAGAGGCTTGAGCGGTTGTTGCTGTTTCCAGCGCCGATAATAAATCCACCAGACGCCGCCAATCCCGAGGACTAACAATCCGAACAGAATATAAGACCAGTGTACGAGTTTGCGCAGCGCAAAGGGTGGTTTAATGTCCTTCGGTTCGGTGGTTCCCGGCGGCAAAACAGAAATAACATCAACGACAAACTCATCCGTTTTGAATATCAGCGACCGGGTTGAATCGGCGGAATCAATCGCCCGCAATTCAATCTCGGGGACAACAATCCGACCGGTATCAAAAACCGTCAGTTCCAGTCGAAGCTCCTGCTGAAAACCGCCGCGGATTTTTTTCGGTTCGCTGAGCCGCTGGTCCAGCAGACTCCACTTTCCCAATGTCTCGCCGAACTCCGGTAAAATAAATTGCGTACCGGCGGGATATTGCAGGGATACATTCAGATAAATCCGGTCGCCGATGGTCGCGATTGTGGTATCAATGGATGACCCGATCGTCACGGGAAGGGCTTCGGCGAAAGTGCCACTGGTAAACAGAATTACAAATAAAATTGGTATGCGAAGACTAAACCGGATATTTTCTGACAAAACCTATCGAAATCTCCTCTCCCGCATTTTGAAAAATTTTACCAGCGGCTCCACATAGGACTCGCCGGCATCAATATGGATCAAATCAAGGTTCATATTCTGGGCTTCCTTGACAAATTTCTGCCGCCTTTCAGCCATGTATTCCGAATATAATTTCGTAAAGTTGTGGTCCAGGGTATTGACCCAGATTTCCTCGCCGGTTTCGGCGTCCCGCATCTTAATCAGTCCCACGGGTGGCAACTCCTGTTCCCGTTTGTCGAACATCTGGATAGCGATTACGTCGTGTTTCTGATTTAATATCCGCAGCGGCTTCATGAAATCATCATCTTCGAAATCAGAAACGACAAACACGATGGAACGCCGTTTCAGCCCCTTTAACAGATACTCCAGCCCGCTGGCAATATTCGTTCGGGTGGATTGCGGCTGAAAATAGAGGATTTCCCGGATTACCCGCAGAACATGGCTACGCCCCTTGCGAGGCGGAATATATTTTTCAATCTGATCAGTAAAAATCAGCAGACCGACTTTATCATTATTTTTAATTGCAGAGAAAGCCAGCAGGGCACAGATTTCGGCGGCGATTTCGTTTTTAAATTTTTCCTTGGAACCGAAAGCACCGGATTGCGAGGCATCCACCGCCAACATGACATTCAGTTCGCGTTCTTCTTCGTGTACCTTGACAAAGGGGTGATGATAGCGCGCCGTTACGTTCCAGTCAATGGTACGAATATCGTCGCCGTACTGATATTCGCGGACCTCGGCAAATTCCATTCCCTGACCCTTGAATACCGAGTGATACTCACCGCTGAAAACATCGTTGACCAGATGTCTTGTATGTAATTCAATATAACGTACTTTTCTTAAAATTTCCTTGGGTATCATACCGGTATTTTCAGAAAAATCGCCTGCAATTCATTGTCAGAAATCATTGTCCAAGCCGGATTTTGACGTAATTAAACAGAACCTAGGGAACTTCCACCGTGTCTATAATCCGCCGAATAATCTGTTCCACGGTCACCTCTTCCGCCTCCGCCTCAAAGGTTAGAATAATGCGATGGCGTAAAATATCCCAGAGCACCTCGCGCACATCTTCCGGTGTAACATAGCCGCGCCCTTCGATAAACGCCTTGGCTTTTGACGCCATAGCCAGATAGATAGACGCTCTTGGAGATGCACCGATATGGATCAGTTCGTTCAAATCGTTCAGATTATAGGCTTCCGGTTCCCGGGTTGCAAAGACAATATCAACGATATATTTATGGATTTTTTCATCAATATAAATCTCGTCCACCACCTGCCGGGCACGGATAATGTCAGCCGGCTTAACCACGGTTTTCACCTCAATCTGAGTGTCGGGATGAGCCATGCGCTTGATGATCTCCAGCTCCTCATCTTTATTGGGATAGTTCAAAATGACTTTGAGCATAAACCGGTCAACCTGGGCTTCCGGCAACGGATAGGTGCCTTCCTGTTCGATGGGGTTCTGAGTCGCCAGAACCAGGAACGGATCATCCAGCCGGTGAGTGGTTTCGCCGATACTGACCTGCAGCTCCTGCATGGCTTCCAGCAGCGCCGCTTGCACTTTCGCCGGGGAACGGTTGATTTCATCGGCTAAAATAATATTGCTGAAGATCGGTCCCTTCTTCACTTCGAAACTGGCTTTTTGCTGATTATAGATCATCGTTCCGATCAGGTCCGCCGGTAGCAGGTCGGGGGTAAACTGAATCCGACGGAAAGAGGTGTGGATAATTTTCGCCAACGTGCTGACTGTCAGTGACTTGGCTAAACCTGGTACCCCTTCAAGGAGAATGTGCCCGTTACAAAGCAGACCGATCAGGAGTCTTTCGATCATCACCGCCTGTCCGACAATGACCTTAGCCATCTCCTTTTTCAAATCCTGGACAAAGACACTTTCCTTCTCGATTTTTTTATTCAATTCGGAAAGATTAAAACTCATATTCGCACTCCGGATTCTCTATTTGCCCTTGGTAATGGATTGCAACTGCGGTATCTCATCCAGCGATTTTCCCAGATTTTCAATTTCCCACTGCGCCGATGGTACCAGGCTGTGTTCCGGAAATGTCTTGATAAATTCTTCATAACTGGACCGCGCCTGATCATAATTATTCAAATCGTTGGCATAGACATAACCGATCATAAAGCTGGCATTCGGCGCCTTCGGATGGGACACATACTCTCTCAAAATGCGCTGGTATGATTGAATAGATTTGGTATAATCTTTCATATTATTCTTATAAATCTCGGCTACTGAAAACAGAGCCGGCACTGCCAGCGAATCTTGCGGAAAACGCTGTACCAACTTTTCATAATAAGAGATCGCTTCCTGATACTGTTTATTGTTAAAAGCCTCCCGGGCTAAATCCCAATACCCCTGTGCCGATTTTACCCGGTCTCCCGAACAACCAACCATCAGAATCATCAGAATCACCAGCCCCGCGGTCAATACCTTTTTCACCATTATAAAAACCTCCTTTAATATTCTTAAAACAAAATCGCCAACTGTCGTATAATTTATCCATTTTCAGCGTCTATCCAATAGAGAAAACCAAGTTCAAATTATACAATCAGACCGATTGATTGTTCCCTTTTCTTAACCCTTCTTAAATCCAATTGTTCCATCGGCAACAGTAATCCGGATTTTTTCGTCCGGTTCGAATTTGCCCGCCAGGATTTCAACCGCCAGGGGGTCCAGAATATGTTTTTGGATCATTCGTTTGACCGGTCGGGCACCGTACATGGGGTCCCAGCTGGTCCTGGCAATTTCCTCACGAGCTTCCTCGGATAAATTGACCCTATAACCCATATTCTTGATTCTTCGGGACAGCCGGTTAAACTGCAGCTGGACAATATCCTTAATCTGTTTGGGCAGGAGCGGTGCAAAGACAACCACTTCATCTACCCGGTTCATAAATTCTGGCTTCAGGTATTCCCGCAGCTGGCTCATCACCGTTTCCTGGATACTGGAATAGACCGTATCAATATTGTCCTCATTAACACTGGAAGCCTGGCTCATAATCGTCTGCGAACCCAGATTTGAGGTCATGATGATAATCGTATTTTTAAAATTGACTACTCTGCCTTTGTTATCGGTCAGACGACCATCTTCAAGAACCTGCAACAGGATATTGAAGACATCGTTGTGGGCTTTTTCGATCTCATCCAGCAGAATCACCGAATAGGGTTTGCGCCGAACCGCTTCCGTCAGTTGTCCGCCCTCTTCATAGCCAACATAGCCGGGGGGCGCGCCGATCAGTCGCGAGACGGAGTGCTTTTCCATATATTCGGACATATCAATCCGGATCAGGGCATTTTCGTCGTTAAAGAGAAACTCAGCTAGTGCCTTGGCTAGCTCGGTTTTGCCGACACCTGTGGAACCGGTAAAAATAAAAGCGGCAATAGGACGGTTTTCATCCTGAAGTCCCGCCCGAGAGCGGCGGACGGCATTGGCGACCGCCTTGATCGCGGCATCCTGACCAACGATCCGTTCGTGCAGTCGCTCTTCAATCCGCAACAATTTCTGACGCTCGCTCTCCACCAGCCGCGTGACGGGAATGTGGGTCCACTTCGACACGATTTCGGCAATATCCTCTTCGGTTACCTCCTCGCGCAATAGCGGTCGCTCGCCGTGTTGTTTTTCCAGTATTTGCTTCTCCTTTTCCAGCTCTTTTTCGAGAGCGGGAAGTTCGGCGTGTTTCAACTGCGCCGCTCGTTCCCAATTGCCGTCCCGCTCCGCCTTTTCAGCCAGGGACCGGGTTTCGTCAATCTGTTTTTTCAGATCATTGATACGCGTAATATGATTTTTTTCAGACTGCCAGCGGGCGCGTAACACAGCTGACTTGTCCTTTAATTCAGACAGCTCTTTTTGGATATCCGCCAATCTATCCTGCGAGGCTTTGATATCCTTTTCTTTCGCCAATGCCCGACTTTCAATCTCCAGCTGACTGATTTTACGCTCCACCTCGTCCAACTCAGCCGGGAGTGAATCAATTTCCATACGCAGACGACTGGCGGCTTCATCAATCAGGTCAATGGCTTTATCTGGTAAAAAGCGGTCGGTAATATAGCGATGCGACAACTCCACCGCCGCCACCAGCGCCGTATCCTTGATCCGGATGCCGTGATGAATCTCGTAGCGCTCCTTAATTCCCCGCAGCACCGAAATGGCATCCTCCACGGAGGGTTCGTCAATGAGAATCGGCTGAAAACGGCGTTCCAAGGCTTTATCCTTTTCGATATATTTCCGGTACTCATTCAGCGTTGTAGCCCCGATACTGCGCAACTCGCCCCGCGCCAGGGCTGGTTTCAACAAATTCGACGCATCCACCGACCCTTCGGCAGCACCGGCGCCGACCACGGTGTGAATTTCATCAATGAATAGAATAATCTGTCCGTCGGATTCCGTGATTTCACGGATAACCGACTTCAGCCGGTCTTCGAACTCACCGCGAAATTTTGCTCCGGCAATCAAAGCCCCCATATCCAGTGCCAATATCTGTTTATCCTGCATACCCTCGGGAACGTCCCTGGCAATAATCCTAAGAGCCAAGCCCTCGGCAATGGCGGTCTTGCCAACTCCCGGTTCTCCAATCAAAACCGGGTTGTTTTTAGTACGCCTTGCCAGGACCTGCAGGACGCGCCGGATTTCCTCTTCCCGCCCGATGACAGGGTCCAGTTTCCCTTTGCGCGCCAGATCGTTCAGATTGCGGCAATACCTCTTCAGAGCCTGGTACTTATCCTCGGGAGACTGATCCTTAACACTTTGGGAGCCGCGGATTTCTTTCAGGGCAGCCAGGAGCGTTTCGTTGGTAATGCCGTTGGATTTCAGGACCGCTTTCAGTTGCGACGAGGCGGTGTCCACAATCCCCAGCAGAATATGCTCGGCACTTAGATATTCATCCTGAAACTGACGGGCAAATTCCTCGGCTCTTTGAAACAGTTTATCTGAGTTTTTACTAAGGTATGTCTGACCGACGCTGCCGCTGATTTTCGGAAAGTTTTCGATCAGGTTTTCCACCGCCTGCTGAAATTGTTGCGGATTTCCGATAATTTTCTTGAGGACAATAATGCCCACATTGTCCGGGGTTGTCAAAATTGCATGCAGAAAGTGCTCCGGTTCGATCTGCTGATGTGAGCGCTGCTGAGCCAGATCGAAGGCGTTTTTTAAAACTTCCTGGGCTTTTATGGTAAAACGATCATAGGATAACATGGTCGCCACTCCTTTCTATTAAAATGCGTAAGGAATCGAAAATTGCCATGCATAGGGAGTCTTATCCTCTTTCCCAAGTTTTTTCGCAATATCAATCCTGATCGGTCCTAAAGGAGTAGCAATAGTCAAGCCAACACCGGTATCCCACCGATATGTCTTACTAAAAAATGACTCTTTGTCAGAGAGCATCCCGCCGTCAATAAAAATTTCACCGCCCAGAATCCAGAACAGCGGAAAGCGGATTTCGGCATTGGTTAATACTTTAATATTCGCCCCGTCTTCCAGTAATTTGTTATGTTTCCAACCACGCAGACTTGAGCCGCCACCCAGATAAAATTTGGCATAAATCGGAGTATCGCTTTGTCCAGCCAAAGGTGCCTGATAACCCGCTTTACCACGATAGGCGAAGACGACACTGCGCCAGAGAGGAATGTACTGACTAAAAGAAGTCTCGACCCAGTAATAGTCCTGTGATCCCTGAAGAATGGTACCCACAACCTTCCCATCAAAGGAAAACACCGTTCCCCGGGTAGGAAACAGAAAATTGTCCCTGTAATCCCGGCGTACCTGAAAGGTAAATGCCCGTTCATTATCTTCAGTGGTAGTATCAACGTTCTGTACACCAGTTCCGTCGGTCCAGAATACCTTTTGGATGATAACACCGAGGTTGGCATAAAGCCGCCGGTCAGGCTGATATATTAATGCTGTCTCACCACCATATTTGGTTTGTAATTTGTCGTTTTCATAACCATTTCTATAAAACAATCTGAATGAGGTAGAAGAGCGAAATCCGAATAGCCAGGGTTCAATATAGGTGATCGAGGCATTGGGAGTCGGCTTGTTGATTTTAGTCGTGTAAGTAACCGAACCTCCTATATTCAGGCTCAGCCGACTGCCTCTTCCTGCAATATTTCGATGTAACCATTCACCGTCCAATGATAAAGAGGTATATTCATCGCTTCCTTCGGTGATACCCTTTTCCTGACCCAATCCGACTTTACCGCCAAGATAGCGCATTTCCAGCTCCCGCACTTCGACCAGCAAATCCAGAGTATGTTTCTGGGTGTCAATATTAGCGGTGCGGATATTGACGCTGGAAAACAGACCGGTTTCATAAATATGCTTTTTGGAAAGATCAATCTTTTTCTGGGAGTACAAGTCCCCCGGATTAAACAGGAGCTCCCGTTCAATAGGTTCGTTTTTTACCAATTTATTATTTCTAATGGAAATGTCACCGATGTGCATCGTTGGATTTTCAATAATTCGAAGGTAAAGATTAATCCCGTAGTTGACGCTGACGGAATCCTGGATTTGTGCCAGAGGCTTGCCGTTGTTGGCATATTCAGCCTGAATCATTTTGATCCCGTCCCTGATTTTCAGCGGATTATAGGGTTTATCCAATTTGTGGTCGAGCAGCTGGAGAATCCGGTCGTCAGACAGGGTTGTATTCCCATCAATCCGGATCTGCCGCAGGAAATATTGCTGCCCCTCATTAATGAAATAGTAAAGATCCACTTTACCGTTTTCATTGACCACAAATGAATCCCGTACTGTGGCATTGAGATACCCATTCTTGACATAGATACTTTTTAACAGAATCCGGTCGAGTTCAATCAATCGGCGGGTAAAGGTTTTTGAACGGGTCAGCCGCTTCTCCTTTAAATTCATCTGACGCTTCAGTTTCCGGGTTTTATAAGCGGTATTACCCTCCAGATAAATCTTGCCGACGACATATTCGGTGGGTGTAAACCTGCTCTGAGCGTAGGAATCAATGCTGAATAACGACAGGATAAGCAGCGTAATTAATAGATATTTATTTCTCCTTATCAGCACAGACATCTTTAATAACGGTATTTATATAAATAGTTGATCCGGTATGAACCATCCTGTTCAACTTCACCGGCGATGGAAAAATTGCGGTTGAGCCGGTATTCGACCCCGAAGATTTGCGTTGGTTCGATCAGCGATAGCTGTCGTTCATATTTCAGATAGAGATTCGGTGCCAGTTTCTGTCCCAGACTGACACTCCACTGATCGGGTTGTTGATTGGAGAGTAAGTTACCCCTTGTGCGCAATTCAAATTCATCGAGTCCGCTGATCCGGCTGATGCTTTGCTCCAGCTGCCGCTCAAAATACATTCCGAATACATTCATGGCATCGGCAGAAATTCGGTCCTGGCTTAAGCCTTCTTCTCCGCCCGGCTGGGTTCGGGTTAGAAACATCAGGATATCGCTGTCATTGTATTTATTGTTCGAATCAAATGTCAGCGTCGGATTCTTAAGATCGCCAGACAGCAGGACAGTGACATAGTCCTCTTTATCGCCCACCGCTGTCTCGGTTGTCCTATAATCTGTGTAAGATGCCAGATCCACCCTGGCTTCGATATCCAGCGTTGGGTTAAATTCGGTCGGATCAAAGGCTAAAGTTCCCTGAACCACATCAAATTCCCATCCGTAATAAAAGAATTTGCCCTTCCGGATATTCAAAGTTCCCGAAAAGCGGAAGGGCTCCGGTCCGTCTCTAATGATCCACATCTCCCCCTCGAGCTCGCAATCCAACTGACTATTTCGGAAATAGAGATTGCCGGGAATTATCGTGTGTAAATTGATAGTGGTATAGACGCGCCCCGGCTTCGTGTCTTCTTGGATTAACTCCTGACCGCCGCCGAATTCATTGCGGATAATAAATTCGTTAATATCCACTTCCCCCTCGATGTTCATGGTGTCACCGCCGACAACTGTAAAGCTCCCGTCCAGAATCCCTTCCTGCTCAGCCAAAAGGGTCCGGATATAGATATTATCTCCGGTCATGCTGACATTAAATACCGGTCTGAAAAAGGTCGTGAAGTCAATTGCACCGGCTATACTGACATTCGGTTCATCAGATGATCTGGACTGGGGAAATAAAATGTCCACCGTGTATTTTTTTAGCGTTTGCTTGAACCGGTCAAAACGACTTGCGGATAGAGGTTTCACCAAATAGCCATCCAGCGATACAATTTCCAGCATATTTTTCTGGAGAATTGCGCTACCGGTCAGACCGGTGACAGGATTTTCCAGGGTGTTGACCCGGATAATGCCGTTTTTTACCGAGAAATTTCCGGAACGTACGGGATTGTTAGGCGTCCCGGAGAGATTCAAAGCGATATTGTAATCCCCTTCAATACTCTCCACGTTGCCAATATATTTCGATAAAAATTCAACCGACGATGTGTGCAAGGTTAAATTCATGTACATGGGTGCATCTCTCCGGAATTTCACCTGCAGCGGCTTGAATGCAATCGTATAGGGCAGGTAACCGGAGCCGTTCGCTGTTCCGAACCGATCAATCAGTTTGATTTTAGAAAATTCCAGCTTCTGATCGCGATAAATCCCTTCTGCACTCAATGTATTACCGGTGAGCCGATCAAATACCGGGTCTGCCAGGGTGAGCTGATAATTTAACTCGGGTGTTTCCAGCGTATTGGTAACTAATAGAGAGCCGGAAAGTTTGCCATCCTTGTTTAGCTGCGGAAGAATAAACGATCCCAGCATATTAAAATCGAAGTTGTCAAATTGCAACTGGACATTTAATAAATCCGATGGATTGAAAAATTTGAGACTATCCGTCTTAGGGAAATGACAGTTGATTTGACCAAAACCGGTTAAAAAACCCTTCTCTTTATCTTCCAGAAAAATATTTTCAAGAATTACCTGATCTTTTACCAGGCGCACCTCCAGTCGGATATTCTTAAAGGGTTTCCCCAGAACATTCGCACGTTCCACCCGCATACGACTATATACCAGCGGCGAGGCAGCTGTATCAGTATAGACGATCAGTCCGTCCAACAGACCGGCGACACCGCGCGCACCTTTCAGATAGGCATTTAACGGATCAATCTTTAATTTGCTGATATTCATCACCGCCGACCGGATACGCCGGTTAATAGACTCACCGGAAAGAATAACCATACCCTCATTAAGCGCAAAGCGTACTTCGGCGAGACTGATCGTGTCTTCTTTTAGTGAAATCTGGATCGGATCAATGTTCTTTAAAATATTGCCGTTATGATCAAAGTTGATCTCATTGAAGTACAGTTCTGAAAATCCAACCATCTTTCCCTGCATCTCCAGATTCATATCATCTCCGACAACCCGAAAAGAGCGCACGATTGAGGTGTCCTTTTCGAACCGGATAATCAATGAGGCTAAAGGTAATGACTCTTTCAGGAGCGGAGTCCTACCGTTGATTGCCTCAATATAAATATCGCCAAACCGGTTCTCTTGAATATTCTTCAATCCGAAACGGGCAATCGCCTCTTTAAACGTGAGATTCGCAACTCCAATCTCCATCCCCCGTAACCAACCTCTGAAATTGGGGCTACTAAGCTGACCGGATACCTCGAGATACCCCTGCAGGCTGCCTTGCAGATTGTTTAGTTTGGCGATATCTGATAAAACATCCAGACTATCAGAACCAAACTGTACAGTCGCACGGATACTATTGGAATCGAGATTACACCAGCCAGCGAGCTTGATATCGGTTTTCTCAAATCCGACTCTGGCTGTATCAACCGTTTCGATGTTACCTCCGAAATAACGGAATTGACCGGAGATGGAATCAACCTGTAAAGTATCAATACTGATATTTTTAAAATCAATGGTGGCAAACAGGGTGTCGGGAGCCGTGATTAAGCCTCTTGATCTCAGTTTTATCTCTCCATTGACTTCAGAATTAAAAGGAATCTTTTGCCATGAGTGAATATCAATATTGTGCAATCCGAGAACGGCTTCCACGCCATTTTCCAGATCACCATTAACAGTACCGGTAAAAACCTGTTTCCCTGATTTAAATGACAGATTGTCCAGGCTGAACTGACCATCTCTATAATCACCGGATAAATGTCCGTCGGAAATGGGGTTGTTCAGTAACTGCCCGTCAAATAGTGAAGTCAGAGTATATCCCTTTTGATCATAATGAAGGTTCCCTTTCAAATTAAAATGATCATGTTCTGAGAAAACACCCCTGGTGTTCCGCATTCTTTCTTTCAATAACAGGTTTTCAAGCCCATAATCCAGATTCAGACAGAATGCCGAATCCAGGTCCGCCTGACCGGAGAAGCTTAGCCGCGCCGAGCGGTTTAATATGCTAGCTTCAGGAATAATAACCGAATTTTCACTTATCACCACCTGGATTCGCTGCAGCAGCAACGTATCGTTAACCATAGGAAATTTCAAATCTCCATTTTCAATAAAAAACTGGGCTGAATCCGGCATCAGGAGTATGTGCCCCTGAATAAGATCACTGCTGGCCAATAAACTAGGCAAAGTATCACTGATATAAATATTTGATTGGATTAATTCATACTGATCAATTACAATGCGCCTTTTTAAACCTGCCGATTCGGTCCCGGATAAATAATTTGAAAGGGAATCCAAAGCAGCCGGATAACAAAAATTCATACCCCGAACACTTACCTTCCGGATACCCCCTCTTTTCAGAATGAAATGCAATAAACCATAACGCAGATTTATCTCCGAAACCGATGCAAGTTCATAATCGTGTGGAGTTACCAGTTGCAGATTTTTAAAAGTAATATTTCTGAGGGGATTGCCGCGTACCTCACCGACATTCAATACCAGTCCGTTCTGAGAGGCTAATTTATCCTCGAGCAAATTTAGTAATGCTCTTTTCCACAAATTGGAATGCAGCATAAAAAATCCGATTCCACTGATCCCAAAGAAGAGGAATATTAAAAAGAGAATTGATATTTTCGATATTTTTTTCACACTCATCCTGCCAATTCAAACAATTTACTTATGCATTCAGTAAACTACAAGATGATAGACGGAAAAGAATGCGGTTCGGATATTGAATAACACCTACTTTTACAAATTATATAAATCAGAGTTTCCGGCAAAATGCCCGTAGTTATAAGCATATTCCTCAACCAGATATTCCCTGCACCCGATTTCAGATACATCTCCCGCCGAAACGCTGCAGATTTATC